>ERZ779681.554-NODE-554-length-12785-cov-2.16913_pt1 | contig 12785 bp, 9 predicted proteins | sample MGYA00511905_ERZ779681 | MGnify/ENA primary metagenome ERZ779681 (study PRJEB29588, sample SAMEA2144578) | human gut metagenome | biome: human gut; feature: human-associated habitat; material: faeces | place: Denmark | collected 2008/2010 ... | reverse complement strand
CGTCGTAAGCGGACGGGCTGAAAAGCAAGAGCCGCGTACAGAGCGATTAAACGAGGTTTCAAGCGTTTCCGCCCCGATAACCGAACAGCCGAAAACGGCAGAAGAAGTTAAACCCGTCCGGGTGGCGGACGATTACGATTACCCCGTTCCTCCCCCGGAGGAAGAAATGCCGTTCGACGATCCTTATTCTGTTCCCAAAAGGGTAGAGAAAAAGGACGGTAAACCCGAGTCCGCGGCGGAAACCGCAAACGAATCGCAGACCGTAAAGCCCGTCGGGAATATGAGCGCCGGCAGAATTTGGGGTACGGTCGTGAGAAAACTTCGTTCGGACAGAAACATAGTACTGTGGGTCGCCTGTCAGGATATGACGGCGAGTTTAAGCGGAAATACTCTGGTGATAGCGGCTAACGACGAAGCGGGGTATAACGCCGTTATAAAGGAGCAGAATCTTTCTACGCTGACGGCGGCGGTAAGGTCGGTCGGCAACTACGACGTGAAAGTCGTACTTGGTAAGACCGAAGAAAATGACGATTTCGAAGAGGGCGTTGCGGCGTTGAAAAGAAAAACGGGCGTAACCAACGTGGATATTAAAAACTGAAAAGGAGTAAAATTATGGCAGGATATAAGGGCGGTTTCGGCGGCTTCGGCGGCGGAAATCAGATGCAGCAACTCATGAAACAGGCGCAGAAAATGCAGGAACAAATGGCAAAGGCGCAAGAGGAACTCGAAGAGGCGGAAATAGTCGGCGAAAGCGCTGGCGGCAAAGTTAAAGTTACCGTAAACGGTAAAAAAGTCGTTTCCGCCATATCGATCGATCCCGAAATCGTTGACGTAGACGACGTCGAAATGCTCGAAGATCTTCTTATGGCTGCTCTCAATAACGCGTATGCCGAAGCGGACGAAATGCACGACGAAAAGATGGGCGCGTTCGGCGGCGCCGGCGGAATGTTCTGAAATGGCTGTCTTTATCGAACCGATAGGCAAACTCGTAAATCAGTTTGCCAAGTTGCCGGGCGTGGGAACGAAAACCGCGCTCCGGTACGCGTATAAAATTATAAACATGACCGAGGCCGAAGCGGAAGAGTTCGCGGCTGCGGTGTTGAACGCTAAAAAAAGCGTGCATTACTGCAAAATCTGCGGCAATTTTACGGATAAAGACGTTTGCGATATCTGTTCTTCGCGCGACCACGCCGTAATTTGCGTCGTAAAAGAACCGAAAGACGTCATGGCAATGGAGAAGGCTCACGAATTCAAGGGGGTTTATCACGTTCTTCACGGAACGATAAGCCCTATGGACGGCGTTACTCCAAACGATATACGTATTAAAGAACTTTTGCAACGCATCGCGGAAGGTAACGTAAAAGAAGTTATTATGGCTACCAATCCGGACGTCGAGGGAGAAGCGACGGCTATGTATATTTCGTCGCTGATAAAGCCGCTCGGAGTAAAGGTTACGCGACTTGCGCACGGTATACCGATCGGCGGAGAGTTGGAATACGCCGACGAAGTTACGATTTCGCGCGCGCTTCTCGACAGAAAAGAATTATGAGTTTTTTTCGGCTCGGGCGTTTTTTGCGCGACGATAAGTCGGAGCGAAAACGGGTATAAAAGCATTGCGGAAAGACCGCGGAAAAATAAAATATAAAAGTACCGATAAAAAGTTGACCTTAACGAAAAAATATGTTAATATATACAGGCTGATGTTTTTGTCGGCGTAATGTACGGTTGGAGAAATACCCAAGAGGCCGAAGGGGCTCCCCTGCTAAGGGAGTAGTATGGGATAACCGTAGCGAGGGTTCAAATCCCTCTTTCTCCGCCAAGTGAAACTCGTTTGAACCCTTGAGGTTCAAGCGAGTTTTCCTTTTGTACGATGGGGTTGTCGTTTTCAGTTGCGTTCTGGCAGTCGTTTGTTGCGGTTTTGCCGTTGCTCTCTATGTCGTTAAGGTGCGAAATAAGTTCTTCCGTGTCTTTCCTCTTAATTACCGTCGGGTGGTTATGGTGAGCATACATTAGATATTGACATTTAAGTGATTATAATACTTTTTATAAAATGCAACCAACAAAGTCATACACGAGGTTGAATTTTCTTATTGTTTAGGTTAGCCGAGACGAAGAAGCTAAAAGATATTCTCGAAGTAATAAACGAAATGCATCCGACGGACGAGTTCGATGGAGAAATGTTCCGTCGTCTTATAGATAATAGATAATGTAAAAGCAAACGAGAGAGCCGACAAAACGGCTCTCTCGTTAAAATTTTATTTAAAATACCTTACAAGGGCATAGTGTTTGTTTTATCTGACAGGTGGCAGGTGTCACGATGGCAGGAGAATGTGAACCACCCATTTTAACTATCAAAAGCAGAAGAAAAAGTTTGTGGATTGTTATTCGATTTTTACAAATCGAGAGCTTTAGTGTTGGTGAGTTTTTAGATGTATCAACAATATATTGGTTTTTTTACTTTCTATATTGCCCCGGTGTTACTCCGAATTTATTTTTAAACACTATGTTGAACTGCGTCAGGTTGGAGTATCCTATGGCGTTGGCAATCGCTATTGTGCTAAGATCTGTGTTGTCAAGCAGGTTTTGTGCATACAGTAATCTGTTTGCAAGTAAGTAGTCGTGCGGCGTTGTGCCGAAGTGTTGCTTAAACATTCGGCTTAACTGCATGCGAGAGTAGTTTAATTTGTGGCAAAGGTCTGTCACGGTACAGGTGAAAAAATCCTCGCTATGTTTCATTTCATTAAGAGTTTGTATCCACAAAGGTTCGTTTGGGTTGTCTTCCGATTGTAATTTGATAATAATAAATTGCAAAAAATCCATTACCCGAGAGACGATTATGTCGTTGGATTTTTCGTATTGCTCCAGCGGGATAAGGTTTAACGTGTGCAGAGTCCTGTCGATTGCCGAAAATATTTCGGAGGGCAGAGTGTATATTTGGTTGTTGTCGTACAACTTATCCACGGTCTGGGAGGATAGGGGAGCAAGCAGTTGCAATACGGTAGGCAGCGCAACGGTAAAATTGACGTAGCGAATGTTGTTGTCGTCGCTTGCCAGACTGTGCACGTCCTTTGTAGTGCAGTAAAACATCGTACCGGGTGGACAAACAAATGTTTCGCCGTTGAGGTGGTTGTGGATTGTGCCGCTCATAACAACGGAAAACTCCCAATAGTCCTCGTGGCTGTGCATAGCGCGGAAGTCGGTCTGGTTGATCCAGAATTGCGCCGTCACATTGCTTTTGTCGCGTAAAAGAACTTTTACGTTTTCTATAAAGTATTTTTTTATCATAGTTGCGTTGTCCTCTGTCACAGTTGCGTCCGTTCTGGTTCCGGACAAACCATGCGGCAATTCGGTTACATTACAATTATGCTGCCAAAAGCCCGAAAAGTCAACTGTTTTGAGTGGAAATGTTACAAAACAATATAAATATGCGACAAAACACTATTGAATTGCACAGCGGAAAATGGTATCATGTTTTAAGAAAAGGAGCCGTGTACGCCGTAATTGGTGCAGTCGGGTTTTATGACATATTTGAATATGAGATCTGAGATTTCACAAATCAATAATTTTCAATATATTGCCGCAAGCAAGGATTTTAACACTCGGCAAAAACATGTCAATGCGCCTTTGTTCCGCAAGCAGTTCCGGTGCGACGGTCTGCCGGAACAAGCCATATTGCGTATTGCATGCGTAGGGTTGTATCTGCTGTACGTAAACGGTACGGAGATTACCAAGGGGTACCTTGCTCCGTACATAAGCAACTGCAACGACACGGTTTATTATGACGAATACGATATAACTCCGTTATTACTTGTCGATGCCGATAATGTGGTGTGCGTGATACTGGGCAACGGTTTTGCCAATGCTATCGATTTTGACATATGGCAGTTCGAGTCCTCGCGGTTTCGTCGCGCTCCGTGTTTTGCGCTTACGCTGACGTACAACGGCAAGCAGACGCTGCAAACCGATACATTGTTTGAATTATACGACTCGGCAATCATGTTTGATGACATACGCGCAGGCGAACGATACGATGCGCGTTTGCGTCGCACCGAGTTGTTTGCTCCGTCGAGAAAGGAGTTGCCGGGGTGCAAAAAACCTATTATCGTCGAAACTCCGCACGGTGAACTCCGCAAGTGCAATGTCGAGCCGATACGTGAACAACGACGGTTTTCGGCTCAAAGAGTAATCTCGTCGCGTGACGGCTACATCTACGACTTCGGCGAGAACAATGCCGGAGTGGTGTGCTTGCGCGTAAATGGCGAGAGCGGACAAAAAATCACGTTTGACTTCGGCGAGGTGGTAATTGACGGCAAACTCAACAAAGATAACATTGTGTGCGATTTTGTTTGCGACGACTACAAATGGGATTATGTCCAACACGACGAATACATTTGTACCGACGGTTGGCAAACGTGGACTCCGTCTTTTACTTACCACGGATTCCGTTACGTTTATGTTACCGGTTTGACATCGGAACAAGCTACCATTGACGCACTGCAATGCATCGTATTGCATAGCGATGTCAAGCAAAGGGGAAACTTCCGTTGCAGCAACCAAACGCTCAACCGTATATATGACATTACTTTACGTAGCGACTTGTCTAATTTATTTTATTTACCGACCGACTGCCCGCAAAGAGAAAAGAATGGTTGGACGGCAGACGCGGCACTGTCTGCCGAGCAGTTTTTGTATAACTTCGATTGCGGAAAAACGCTTGCAGAATGGCTTGTAAACGTTTGCAAGGCGCAACGATCCGACGGCATGATGCCGGGTATTGTTCCTACTTGCGGTTGGGGATATAAGTGGGGCAACGGACCGGCATGGGACTGCGTAATTACTGAAATACCCTACCAACTGTACCGTTTTTACGGTGATACGTCGGTTATTGAGAATGCTTTGCCGACAATATTGCGGTATTTCGACTTTATCTCCACCGTTATAAACGCTGACGGACTTGTCGATTTCGGTTTGGGCGATTGGTGCGAAGCGGAGACCGAGCAATGTCAGGATTATTCCACGCCGGTGCAGTACACAAACGCGCTTACGTTGCTCGACATGGCAAACAAAACACTGCGTATGCTTGACGTTTTGCAAGGCGACTACATAACGCAAAGGGCAAAGATGGAGGAGGAGAAACAGCGTTTTACGCAATCCTTCCGCAATAACTACGTCAAGGCAGGTCGCATTACGGTGCAAACGCAAACGGCGTTTGCCATGGCGATTACAAGCGGCGTGTTGACCGCAGATGAAAAGAAGCAGGCGCATATCGACCTGGCAGGGTTGTTAAAAGCGCGTAACTATCGTTTTCGTGTAGGCGTCATCGGTGCAAAACACCTGTTCGACGCGTTGACAATGTTCGGAGACACCGACGTAGCGATTAAGGCGATTGTCGGTCCCGATTATCCGTCATACGGATATATGCTTGCCAACGGCGCAACCACGCTGTGGGAATCGTTCTACAAATTGCGCGCCGACGGTGCGATGTGGCGTAGTAACGGGCAAAAGGTCGATTCGCTTAACCATCACTTTTGGGGCAGTGTGGTAAGTTGGTTTTACCGAGTTGTCGGCGGACTTGACGTCCGTTCGGTAAACGAAGTATTCGTTACCGTACCCCAAACGCAACTCGTAACCAATGCGGAGATATCTTATACTTGCGGAGACAAACATATAAAAGTTGTTTGGCAACGCAACGAAGCAAAAGGCACGCTGACGATACACAACGTCGGCTTTGTCGGAAAAATAATGGTACCTGAGGGAGAAATCCCTTTACAACAAGGCGACAACGAAGTTGCTTTCCAAACAAATAAAAATTAGGAGTGAATATTATGAAAAAAATCAGAATTTTTTCGTTAGTAATGGTCTTACTGCTGGCATTTGCCTCATTTGCTGCATGCAAACCGGTTGTCGATCCCGATAACTGGCAAGAAGTCGACGAAACAAAAACCCAACTGTATGTGTACGTGGCTCAATGGGGCTTCGGCACCGAGTGGTTTAAGCAGGCCAAAACCGAATACGAGGAACTCAACAAGGATCGCGAATTCGAAAAAGGCAAAAAAGGGATACAAATCATACCGCAATATCGGCAGAGCAACCTGTCGGTTTCGGAAATCCGCGGAGATAAAATCAACGAAGTGTTTTTCCTCGAAGCCGTTCCGTATTACAACTACTATACAGAAAAATTGTTTACCGATATCACAAGTTATATCACGGGCGATAATCCGTACGAAAAAGGCGCGTCCATCGAAAGCAAGATGACCGCTCAACAAAAAGACGGCTTGAAGATTGACGGCAAATACTATGCCGTACCGGGTTACTCGGGAAGTTACGGTCTTATCTATAATGCCGAGTTGTTTGACCAATACCAATGGTATTTCAATGCCGCAGGAGAAATGATTTGCGAACAACGCGTCACAGACAAAGTTAAAGGAGCAGGACCCAACGGCAATATTGGAGACTACGATGACGGTTTGCCGCAAACTTATAAACAATTCTTTAAGTTGTGCGATAAGATCGCCGCATATCAGGACTTTACGCCTGTCAGTTGGCCGGGTACTTATGCCGCGCAACATCTGTAAGGGTTGCTCGAAACGCTTGTTGCCGATTACGAGGGCGCGGAGAATATCTCGCGTCGTATCAATTTTAGCGGTAGCGAGAATCTTGCCTCGTTTGACGCCGACGGCAAAGTCAGTATCGATGACAACGGAAAAGTCGTACTTGATTCTACGGCAACGCCTATAGACAACAACAACGGTTACGATGTGTTCCGTCAGGCAGGTATTTACTACGGTCTGAGTTTTATCGAAAAGTTGATAAAGACAAGCAAGTATTATAACGAAAAAACTGCTTTCGGCACATACAGCCAACGCGATGCGCAGGATGACTTTATCTATGCAGGCAAGGACGGCAAGGGCAGAATGATTCCTGCGATGATTGTAGACGGAGACTGGTGGCAAAGCGAAGCAAGCGACACGTTTGAAGATACCAAGAAGTACGGTACTAAGTACGAGCGCAATTTCAAGTACATGCCGCTGCCAAAGGCAACGTCGGAACAAATCGGCAAAAATGCCTGCAACATCGACTTTGATAGCTCTTATTCGTTTGTCAGTGCAAACACCGTGAAAGACAAGGTATCGATTGCGGCGGACTTTATTCAATTTTTTCACACCAACGAACAAATGGTGAAATTTACTAAAATTACGAATACTATCAAGGCACTCAACTACACAATGAGCAACGACGATCTGGCAGAACTTACGCCGTATGGTAAATCGCTGTTCCAATACAAAAAGAGCGGAAAATCAGACACGATAATTCTTACGGGTTCCAATGCTAAATTCCTGAGTTATTTCGGTAAAATCAAGAAGCCTTATTCGGCGTCTTACACCGTCAACAATAGAACGCTGACATACTCTCCGGTGCAAGCCTTCCACGAGATACCCGACAATGCCAACGCAAAAAATTATTTCGAAAATATGTATGCCGAGTGGAAAAAAATCTGGGAATAACAATTCGTACAGACGAAGGATAAAACTATGCCAAACAAATCAAAAAGCAAAATAGGGCAAACGGGCAATAAATGGGTATACGCATTGCTAATGGCGTTTCCCCTATTGCACTTTTGTGTGTTCTACGTGTATGTCAACGCAAACTCCATTGCAATGGCGTTTCAAAACGTTGACCCCGTAACAGGCGAAAGAGCATGGGTGTTTTCCAATTTTGCCGAGCAGTTTAAGTTTCTTGCCACGGGACCTGCGTTAAATATGTTGCGCGTGTCGTTGTTGGGCTACGTAGTCCACTTGGTAATTGGATTGACCACGGGGTTGTTGTTTGCATACTACGTGTACAAAAAGCGCGTAATGTCAAGCACGTTCCGCGTGCTGATGTTCTTGCCGTCCATCATACCGGCTATTGTTTTTGTGACGATCTACCGCTATTTTACCGACAACGCTTTTCCCGAGATAATTGCCGGGTTGTTTAATCTGAAGGATGTTCCGCAAGGTTTGTTTTCAAACAAGGAGACCAGGCTTGTCGTTATTTTATTCTACGACATATTCGTATCTTTCGGTACGTCGGTACTTATATATACTAACAAAATGGACTCCATCGAACCGTCGCTGACAGAAGCGGCAAGAATCGATGGCGCAACGCCGTTTAAGGAGTTCTGGTATGTCGTATTACCGATGACGTTCTCTACGATCAGCGTATTTTTGGTCACGGGTGTGGCAAGCATATTTATGAATCAGATGTTCCTGTTTTCATTCTATGGTTGGGCGCCCCCTGCGGATATTGACACCTTCGGGTATTATTTCTTTCGTAAAACAAGCGAGGCAACGACCTACAACGATAAACAGGCATTGTGCTCTCTGTCGGCGTTGGGTCTTATTTTCAGTGCGATGGCAATACCCCTTACTTTTGGTGTAAGGTATTTGCTCAACAGATACGGACCTAAGGAGGACTGACAATGACAAAAAAAATCTGTGCAAAACGCACTAAAACAAGTCCGTTCTTCGTGGCGCTGTTTGTTTTGTTGGCAATTTACTCGCTAATGCTTGTCGGTTTGCTCGTTTGGGCAATGATTTCATCATTTAAAGCGCCGCGCGACTTTCAGACCAATCCCGTGGGACTACCCGAAAAAATAGTCAATAACTTTGCTAAGGCAATCAAACTGTACAAGATACAGGTCGGCGGCATCAAGGGGCAGCCGCTGTACGCTATGTTTCCGCAGATGCTGTACAACTCTGTCGTGTATTCGATAGGGTGTGCGCTCATTAACACGGCGGTAACATGCATAACGGCGTACTGTTGCGCTCGCTACAAGTATAAGTTGTCCAGGATTGTGTACGTGGTGGTGCTTGTCACAATGACAATACCGATTGTCGGCTCGCTCCCTTCGCAAATACAGGTTGCTCAGGGTTTGCATATTTATAACACGATTTGGGGTGTGTGGTTGCAAAGCGCGTCTTTTCTGGGGCTGTATTTTCTTGTGTTTTACGAGACGTTTGCTTCTTTGCCGAACTCTTTCTTCGAGGCGGCAAGACTCGACGGAGCAGGGGATCTGTCTCTATTGTTCCGTATAGCGTTGCCCCTTGCGGGAAACGTGTTTTTGACAATATTCCTGCTTAACTTCATCATTTACTGGAACGACTACCAAACGCCGTTGCTGTTCTTGAAGTCTATGCCGGTACTGTCGTACGGTTTGTATCTCATTACGCAGTCCAATGCCTATGTGCCGATGATTATGTCTGCGGCAACGGTGGTGCTGGTGCCTGTAATTGTAATCTTTATATTTGCCAACAAAAAGTTGATGGGTAATCTGACCGTCGGAGGAGTAAAGGGCTGATACCGACAACATGGCAAACGTTCGCAACGGAGATTTACTCCGCAGGCGACTTCGGCTACGACAAAATGTAGCAATTTATTCGGAGGGAATATGAAATTTACTACAACAAAAGCCAAGACAATCGTAATTGTGCTTGCGTCGCTGTTGCTGTTTTGCACCATGGCTGCGGTGCTGCCCGTTATGGCAGACGCGGTTACTCCAAAGTACAATTGGGCGGGCGAAACGGTTGCGGACAAGTATTCGTACGGACAAACGTTTGCCGTACCCGAAAGACGACTTGACGGCGTAGAAGCCGACGTGTCCCACACGTTAGTGTTTCCCGACGGCACTTCGTCCTATGCCGACGAAGTTATGTTAAAACTCAGCGGCAAGTACAAACTTACCTACACGGCAAGCGTAGGAGACAAGGTTTACAGTGAAACGCACGAATTTTCCGTCAATCATGTAACCTATTCGGTTAAAGACAAAAACTCTTCCGCCGTATATAAAACGCCGGACAATGTACGAGACAAGGACGTTAAGGGTGTGGTGGTTTCGCTTGCGCAAAAGGATGAATTTGTGGTCAATCAAGCCATTTCCGTGAGTAACTTTACCGCCGACGATTATTTTGTAGAAGGCTTTGTAATCAACCAAACAGTGGGTATGGGCGCTTTTACGCGATTTATTGTTACGTTGACCGACTACGAAAACCCGGACGTATACATCAAGATTATTGTTAACGAGCGTACTTCTCAAGATGAGAAGGGCGTTGCCTTTGCTGCGGCTTGCGGTAACGGGCAAAAACCCGTAGGTTTGGAAAATTATGTTCCGGGTACGATGGATAACATTACCAAAGTACACAAAAACGATGGGTTAGGGCAGTGGATCAACATGCCGTTACGCGGACAGAATACAATTGTCGGTTCGGGTAGATATACTTACGATATTTATAACGACGACTACCCGTTCCGTTTCAGTTATGATCCGACAACGCAACAGATTTGGCATGCAACCAACTTCAATGTTCCCGCCGACAATAACTACAGCGATCCCAACCCGCATAAGGACAAGGTTTCTATAGCAAGTACGAATTTTAAAAAGATTGTTACCGACCTTGACGACTCTCGCTATTACGAGTCACTGTGGAGCGGATTTAGAAGCGGTTATGTCAAGTTATCGATTGCTGCGGAAAACTATACATCCACCCATGCGCAATTTTGTATTACCAAGGTCGCCGGTGTGGATTTGTCAAATGACGGATTTGAAGTGACGGAACAACCGACAATCACCGTCGATACCGATTATGACGTGATGCCCGAAGCCGTTGTGGGTAAGAGTTATCCCGTACCGACGGCGACGGCGCACGATCTTTACAGCGACGATGTTGAAGTGAAAGTTAACGTATGGTACAACTATGCAAGCAACGATAGGATTTCGGTAAGTTTTGTTGACGGCAAGTTTATCGCTAAGTATGCGGGTTACTATGCGATCGTCTACACGGCAACCAATCGTAGCGGTATTACGGCGCAAAAAGTGCTGTGGGTACATGCCAAGACCGAGCCGAACCCGATAACAATCGATCTGTCGCCCGACAGAATAACTTCGTGCAAGGCGGGCGAATTTATTCAATATGCCGAGGCTACGATAAGCGGCGGCAACGGTAACGTGAGTTTGTCGGTATACGCCAAGAACGGTGACACGGTATTGCGGACCGACGGGGGTTTTCGTCCCGAAAAAACAGGTACATGGCAAATTGTGTACACGGCTGTCGACTACGTCGGAAACAGCAAAATCGTCGGTTACGATGTGACGGTAACGGCAAACGAGCTTCCGGTTTTAGTGGACAATATTACATTGCCACAGATGTTTATTTCCGAAGCGTCTTTCATTTTGCCTCAAGTGTACGCCAATAAATACGATCGGGACGGGGTGCGCAAACTTCTTTGCACCGTGCATGTGGAGTATGACGGCAAGACGGAAACATACGACAGCGGTGAAAGCTTCATACCGAAGGTCTCAACCAACGGCGAAACAATCAAGGTGACGTACCTATGCGAAGGAACCGAATTATTCAGTAAACAGATACCGTGCGTTGTAATATACGAGAAAGGCTATCTTAAATATGAAAACTACTTTGTGGCGACGAACGCCACGGGAGATAAGTCCTCTGATAACGGTTATGTTCTGACGGCTGCAACCGATGGTGTAATGAGCGTAACCTACGCAAACGCCATTGTCGCCGAGCAGTCAAACTTCGTGTTCCGTTGTTTTGGCGGCATAGGTAACTATACGCAAGCGGTGGTCACCCTTACCGATGCGGCAAACGCCGATAATGCCGTGCAGGCGGTGTTCAGACAAGTGGACGGCAAAGTATGGTTTTTTGCGGGCGGTAAGTCCTACCGCACCGATTACAGTTTTGTCGGTAAAGCGTTTGATATTTCTCTCGGTTTCGAGAACGGCGCGTTTGTCTACGACGGTGCGGCGTTTGCACCCGTCGAGACGGTAATCGGAAATAAGTTTACCGGGTTCGGCTCGGATAAGGTGTATCTGTCTGTTGAACTGACAGATGCCAAGGCGGGTAATAAATTCTCCGTCATGTCGATTCGTAAATATAAGTTTGAAGGGCAGGACGAGGATCTTGTTCGCCCGTATATAGTTATAAACGGCGAAGTTGCCTCTATCGGCAAACTCGGCGATGTTATTCACATGCCGTCGATAAGCGTCGGCGATGTGATTTGTCCTAATGTCAGTGTACTTATGCAAGTGTTTGCTCCGGACGGGACTTTTGTCAAGGATGTCAACGGTGTTGAACTGAACGGTTGCGACGCAGGCGCAGAGTATGACTTTATTGTGAAACAGTCGGGCGCTTACAAGGTACAATACACCGTCAAAGAGGCGGAATTGTTTCTATACGTTGAGCCGTTTGACAACAAATGGTCGTACGAAATTGCCGTGTACGACTCTGTCGAGCCGACAATTACCGTTACTTCTTCCGTGCCTGCTACCGTCGAATCGGGAGAAAAGGTGCTTGTACCGAAGTTTACCGTGACCGACGACTTTACGGCAACCGATGATCTGGTGGTATTCGTGTATCTTACAACCCCCACCGGACAAAAACAACTTGTCAATAAAGAAGCCGTGGTGTGTAGTCAAAAGGGCATTTACCGTTTTACAATTACAGCAATTGACGAGGCCGGTAACATCGGAACGAAAATAATTTATTTCAGGGTGGTGTAACGCATGAAAAAAAGATTATTGCAAGTAATTGCTTTTGTATGTGTGACGGTTACGTCGTTTTTACTATGCTCATGCGGCAAAAAACCCGATTCGGGCAATAACGTCGATGCCGAAAACATACGTGCCGAACATAAGGTAACTAACAGTTTGCACAAGGGTGTTGAAGACATTCCCGATACAGGTAAGCCGTTTATTGTGGATGGCGCGTCGGAGTATAAGATTGTGGCTA
>ERZ779681.553-NODE-553-length-12790-cov-2.04413_pt1 | contig 12790 bp, 12 predicted proteins | sample MGYA00511905_ERZ779681 | MGnify/ENA primary metagenome ERZ779681 (study PRJEB29588, sample SAMEA2144578) | human gut metagenome | biome: human gut; feature: human-associated habitat; material: faeces | place: Denmark | collected 2008/2010 ... | reverse complement strand
AACGAAAGTAGAAGTGGCAAGATAATGAATATAATTAACCAACAATTAAATACTCCATATAAGAAAACATCTTTGAAAAATCAAAATGCTTCAACAGTTGCTCCTGCTTTCAAAGGTTCGGCGTACAAAATGTGGAACAAAACCAACAAGTTTTTGGCAGATGAACCTGTTTGGGGTGCAACAATTATCGACTTAGCTGCAATGGTAGCGCCAAGAACATGGACTGACGGTAAAAATAGAGGGTTTAATGCAGGTTTTGAAACAGGTTTTAGAGAAGCTGAATCTTCTGGCAACGACGCTGCAGTAGGTTTGTATGGTGTTGCTGCAGGTGCTGCTATTGCAGGTGCCGTAAATAAAAAATACGGTGTGCATGTAAACAGAATATTCGCTTCAACTGATGCTTCACAGGTTTATACTGCAAAATGGAATAAAAATGCAGGTAATATGGATAACTATATTAAGGATATAGTTGATAATATTGAAGCCTTTAATCCAAATTCTCCAAAAGCTGATGCAAAAGGCTATGTAAGAATACCTGATGACCACAAACAAGGCATTATAGAAGATTTAAAAACAATAGCAAATGCTGCTCCTGATAAAATGCAAAAGGCTTGGAAGGCAACAAAAGATAATCTTTCTGCAAGAATGCTTGATGCTCTTGGAGTAGAAGATAGTTTGAAACTTGTACACAAGGAAGGTGCAACTGAAAAAGCTACTGTTGCAACTTCAAAAACTTTGATGGAAAACTTCTATCACATGACAAAAGCATTCAAGTCTGATAAAGTAGCTTCTAAAACTAATGAGTTCTTGAAGGATTATCACAAGTTCGGAAATATGAGAACTGCAATCGGTATTCTTATTGCAGGTATATTTGCTGTTGGCGCACAACCTTTGAATGTTTATTTATCTAAAAAGAGAACAGGTACTGACGGTTTTGTCGGTGTAGAAGGTCGTAAAAAAGATAATTCTCTAGGCTTTAAAGCTCTTAAAACAGCATCTAGTTTAGGTATGATAGGTATTATGCTTGCGACTCTTGGTGCATTACCTAAAAATCCTAAGAGGTTTAAGGATATCCCTAAATTGTTCTTAGAAAAGAACCAATACAAAGGCAAGAACCCAACAATTAACCAATTCAAAACAGTATTTGGTTTAGCAATTACTTCAAGATTGCTTACTGCAAGAGATAAAGATGAACACAGAGAAGTTGTGACAAAAGATGTTTTGGGCTTCTTCAACTGGTTAATGCTTGGTAATGTATTTAATCAATTAATTATACACAAGTTCCAAGATAAAGGTGCTAATTTGTTAAAACGTGAACCACTACCTAAGAATGCAGGTTGGTGGAAACGTATAGTTGAATTCTTCTATCGCAACACATTCTGAAGTCGCAATAGAAGGTTTGAAGAAAGAAACCGGTGTCAAGTCAATTATTAAACCTAACGGTAAGGCTATGACTTTTGATGAAATCTTCAAAGCACTTCCTAAGAACGGTCAAACAAGAAAGAATTTACGTTTGCTTAATATCGCACAGTTAGGTGGATATATTTATTCTGCAGTAGTTCTTGGTTTTGGTATTCCTCATTTGAATATTTATATGACTAATATGAGTGATAAGCGTAAAAAAGCTAAACTTGCTCAAGCACAACAAGGACAACAAGCTCAAGCTGTAACAAATAATAATCAAAATACTGCTATTGATAAACAAGTTAGAGAATCTGCATTCTCAACTATCAAAACTCATAAAGCTTCTGCTTAGATTATAATAATCCTTGAACATAATCAGAAATTTTGTTTTGAATGTCTTTGATAGGTGAATTACCTTGCAGAAGTTTAACTCTTTGAGGTTCTTTTTCTGATATTTCGATATATCCTTTTCTTACTCTTTCAAAGAATTCTCTACCTGAGTTTTCCATTCTGTCACGACCTTTACCAATACGTTGTAGAGAAGTGTCTATATCAATATCAAGAATGAATGTTATATCAGGAATAATTCCATTTGTTGCAATTTTATTTAATTGATAAATTTGCTCCAAATCCAGCTGCCTTCCATATCCTTGATAAGCAACAGTAGAATCAGTGTGTCTGTCACATAACACAATAACACCTTTATCTATTGCAGGCTTGATGATTGTATCAATATGTTGAGCTCTGTCTGCTAAGAATAAAAATGATTCGCAGTTGGAAGAAACTTCTCCGTCATAATTCAAAAGAATTTCCCTCAATTTTTCACCCAACCCTTTTGCTCCGGGTTCTCTTGTTAAAAGAACTGTATATCCCTTTTTTTCTAATTCTTCTTTTAATAATTCAATTTGTGTGGTTTTTCCACACCCATCAATACCTTCAAATGTAATAAATAAACCTTTTTTCATCGTTGCTCTCCGTTTTATATATTGTGTCATATAGAGAAAAAAATAGCAAGTTTAATTTTACGGAAAATATATGAAAGGATTTTTTAAAAATAATGTTATAATAAAGAAAAAAGGAATGAGTATGAAAAAAATATTTTTATTATTTGTATTTTGTTTATTTGTAATAAACCCAGTTTTAGCCATTGAAAATATGACTGTAGATAAAGCTTACAAACAAATTGTGCGATATTCTAGGTCTAATAATACTGAGGAGTTAAATGAGTTCTTTAAAAAATATCCGAGAACCAGTAAAGCCGTTTATTATAATAGCGAAAAGTTATTAAAGAGATGTTTAAAAAAAGAATATAGTTCAGAGGTATTTACAATACTTTTGAAAAACGGATTGTCACTTAATTGTTTAAATCCACACCCATTAATTACTGCAATAGAGCATAGTGATGAAGAACTCACAAAAGCGATACTTAGTTCGGGGATTGATGTCGATATGGTTTGTAAAGGCAGGAAAACTCCTTTGTTTTATGCCACTGATGTTGCAAACCCTCATATCGTACAAATGCTCTTAAATGCTGGTGCCAATCCTAATGCAACAGATAATGCTGGTAATACTCCGTTACTTTCATTATGTAGATTCTCTCCTCATAGCAAATCTATATATTATATGCTTGATGCAGGAGCAGATTTGTTTGCGTACAACAAACGTGATAAGATGCCATATAATGTACTTCCACCAAATATGAAATCCAAAATAGAGGCATATTATGATTCGGCTATGACAAAAGTTTTGGCAAAAAAATATGTAGATAAAAATAAAACGGTTTTGTTATCAGATTTAGGGACTCCAACCAAAAAGCTTAGGACAGATTCTAAAACTGAGGTATGGGAATATATAACTGTAGCTGAACATTATTTACAAATGAGTGCAGACACTTGTGCTACAAGCTCAACATCTTCTATTACGGTATTTAAAGGTGGGTATACAGAAAAGGTTATCAAGACAACAAGATTTGTAATATCAAATGACAGTGTAGCTTTCGTAAAATTCAAATCACAATTTAATACAGGACGCTAGACTGCAGGAATTTATATTTTTAAAAAGTTATATCTTTCCAGTCTTTTGATAGGTTATCTAATATAGTTTTTGTATCTTTTTGGTTTAATAACACAGACTGAACGGCAGTATTAATCAAAGTATTGATATCTTTTTGGTTGGTTTGCTGATGCATTACAGGTTGAATATGTGTTATTTGTTTAGCACTGATTGAACGAGCTTTTGCCATCAAATCTGCAGAGGAGTTGTAGAATTCATCTTGCAAAGCCTCTTTGTTGGTAGAAATAACATTAGTTTTTTTAGCTAGTTCAAGTTGGTTTTCTTTGTTAGTTAAGAAAAGTCCAAAATCAAGAGCTTCGTTTTTGTATTTAGCTTTTAGAGGGATAACAAAATTCATCAAAGAAAAATCGTTTTGTCCCAGTTTACCTACAATTTGTGGTGCTACATCAGTTTTGGCATATACATTTGGAGCGTTATCTTTAATCATATTCAAGAAGTTTGCTCCACCTTGGAAGAATACAATGTTTTCTGACATATATTTTTCAAGGGCTTCTCTATGTGTTTGGGTTATGCTTTCTGCAGGTATAAGTTTGTTTTGATAAAGTTTTTTGTATGTTTCAAACACTTTGATACTGTCTTTTGAGTTTATATTTGAATATGAATTAACTCCATATTTGTTTAAGATTTTTAGCATTGTATCGTTTTCTGTAATCGTTGGCAGATAAATGAATTTACCTGTTTTATTTTTGACGGTACCGGCTATGTTTGCCAAATCGTCATAGGTTGCAGGCATGTTTTTTATTCCTGCTTTGTTAAACAAATCCTTGTTATAAATTGTTACTGCTGAGGTTGCATACCAAGGAATCGCAAATAATTTGCCTTTGTATTTCAGAGAATCGACTATATCTTTGTTGTATTCAGATAATTTGTTTTCAGGGATTATTTCTAATGCGCCTTTTTGAGCAAGTATTGCTGAAAAATCAGGATTAAGGTTTATCAAATCAGGAGGATTATTGCTGAGAATTGCAGCAAGAGTTCTTTTATCGCCTTCTGAAAATGGTACATCAATCCATTTTATTTTGATATTCGGGTGAGAGGCTTCGTAAGTTGAGATTATATTATTCATATAATCAGAAAAATCGCCCATTTGCAGAGTCCATACCGTAACTTCCTTTTGTGAGGAGATTACAGGCTTTTTGATAACCGTATAATAAGATACAATTAATGCAACGATTAAACTAATTATCCAGAACAGTTTATTTTTCATGCGACCTCTCAATCTTTTGCGATTTACTTGTTACGCTATGGTATAATTATACTATGAATAATCTATTTACAGAACTTGAGAATATTAACAAACAAACACCTTTGGCAGAAATATTGCGTCCAAAGACGCTTGAAGAATTTTTGGGACAATCTAATGTTATTGCACCGAATTCACCGTTGCTAAATCTGATTAAATCACAAAGGTTATTCTCTTTAATATTGTGGGGTACTCCGGGGTGTGGTAAGACTACATTGGCAAGACTTATTGCAAATCAGGTGAATGCCAATTTTATTGAGCTTTCGGCTGTATCATCAGGGGTTAAGGATATAAAAGAAACTGTAGATAGAGCAAATTCTGCATTGAGATGTGGGCAAAAGACAATAGTGTTTATTGATGAAATCCATCGTTATACAAAAACTCAACAAGATGCTCTTTTGCCGTATCTTGAAAACGGAACATTCTTTTTGATAGGCTCGACAACAGAGAACCCTTCTTTTCAGGTTGTGCCAGCTTTGATGTCTAGAGTTCAGATAATCAGGCTTAATTCTATTGATGACGATAGTATGGCAAAGATTATTGATAGAGGGTTTAAATATCTTGAAAAAACTTATCAGCCGTTAGTTTATGATGAGGATGTTGTAAAATTTATTATTAATAACGCTCGAGGTGATGCAAGATGTGCATTGAATATGGTTGAGAACTCATATTTTGCAAGCAATTATGCAAATAATACACGAGAGTTGACTATTGAGATATTAGAAAGTATTACGCAAAAACGGAATACAAGATATTCAAGGCAAGAACATTATGACTGTGCTTCTGCGTTTCAAAAGAGCTTGAGAGGGTCTGATGTAAATGCTTCAATATATTATTTGGCAAAGATGATAGAGGCAGGAGAGGACCCAAGGTTCATTGCAAGGCGTTTGATAGTGTGTTCGGCAGAAGATGTTGGAATGGCTGATCCAAATGCTTTGAATGTCGCAGTTAATGCTTATAAGGCTGTTGAATTATTAGGCTTGCCTGAGGGTCGGATACCTTTGGCTGAGGCTGTTATTTATGTCGCAAAAGCTCCAAAATCAAACAAGGTTATTATGGCAATAGATGAGGCTATTGCTGATATCCGAGCAGGTAGAGATTATACTCCACCTATGCACTTGAGAGATGCTCATTATAAAGATGCGAAAAAATACGGATTTGGTGTTGATTATGTTTATACCCACGCAAACCCTGATTATGACCAACAATTTCTACCTGATGAATTGGTGAATAGGGTGTATTTTGAGTAGGGGTTAATTCTGTTTTAATCCAAAAGGTTGAATATTTTAAAATAGTAGTTTATAATAAAAGCACAGGGTGGTAGTTTCTCAAGCTACCGGATGCCTTGTAGGAAGTCTAACGGTTCTTATCTTTTATGATGAGAGCCGTTTTTTAATACGTATAAAATCAAAAAGATTAAGAATAATGTTATATTGAAATTATCCATATTGACCCCCTTTCTAGTCGGGGAACTAACCCGAAAGTCTAACTATAATGTGTTGGTCAGTTTCCATAGAAAAGGCATCTTTTACCCTGTGCTAAATTATTCCTAATAAAAAGAAGCCAAAGCTCCTAATTCTAAAAATGGGGTGGGAGATGACTCTGCCGAGAGAAATGATTAAGTATCATTTCTCGAGAGGGAAGAACCCAGAATTTACGAAGTAAATTTGTGGTTCGAATCCCATAACAAAAAAAGACTTCTTAAAGAAGTCTTTTCTTACAAATGTTAAAAATGGGGCGGGAGATGGGATTCGAACCCACGAATATCGGAACCACAATCCGAGGTCTTAACCACTTGACGACACCCGCCATGTTTACAATGTTTATTATATCAAATCAATTTTTTTCTACAAGTACTTATTATTAAAAAGAGGTTGATTTAATCAACCTCTTTCAGAAAAATTAATTGATTCTTTGGAACATATATCCGATTCCACGAGCTGTCAATATCAATTCCGGATTTGTAGGATCAGTTTCCAATTTAGAACGCAATCTTGAGATGTGTACATCTACAACCCTTGTATCAATGCGATGATCTGCAGGGTAAGACCATACATGTTGCAAGATTTCGTTTCTTGAATATGCTTGACCTGAATTGTTTACCAACAATTCTAACAAGCTGAATTCCATACCTGTCAAACGAATTCTTTCGTTCTTTCTATAAACTTGACGTCTTGCAGTATCAATCTTGATGCTACCTGTTGTAATAACATTCTTAGCAACTGCTTTTGTGCCGGTTGGAACAACAACTTCTTTATTAGTTGTTCTTCTCAATACAGCTTTTACTCTTGCTTCCAATTCTTTAGGGCTAAATGGTTTAATAACATAATCATCTGCACCCAATTCAAGACCTGTAATTCTTTCAGAAACATCGCCCAATGCAGTCAAGATAATAATAGGAACATCTGAGGTTCTTCTAATTTCTCTTGTTACACCATAGCCATCCATTTTTGGCATCATTACATCTAAAACAACTAAATCAGGATTTGTCTTGTTGAAAACTTCTACAGCTTCTTCACCGTCTTCGGCAACTACTACATCGTAGCCAACCATTTTTAAACGGGTTTCCAAGATTCTTCTGATACTAGCTTCATCATCTGCTACCAAGATTTTTTGAACAGCATTAGATTCGCTTTGTGAGTCGTGTAATTCTTCATTATCAGTCATTATTAACCATCCTTATGAAATATTGTTACAAAACATTTTAATGTTTTAAGTTTTTTAAATAAATATAAACTTATATTAATAGAATTTAAGAAAAATTGCAAGCACTTTTTCTTATTCTTAAGAAAGAGGACTACTGATAATACGAGCTTTAAAATTATTCAAATCCTCTATGGTATCAATACCTATAGGGGTATCTTCTACTACAGAAACTTTGATTTTCATACCCATTTGCAACGCTCTTAATTGTTCCAAACTTTCTGACAATTCCAAAGAGGTTTGGTTGGCACCTGTCATTTTGAATAATGCTTCTCTTGTATATCCGTAAATACCTAAATGACCATAGAATTTAGAATGACCTGCATTTCTTTCGTAAGGAATTTTTGAACGAGAAAAATACATCGCATATCCCAAATTGTTAAATACGCATTTTACGAGATTTGGGTTTACAATTTCATTTTCTTCTTTGATTTCTCTCACAAGAGTAGAAATATCAGCTTCTGAATCATCTTTTAATAATTTGATAACTGTATCAATAGTTTCAGGATTTATCATAGGTTCATCACCTTGTAGGTTTACAATATAACCTATCTCAGGGTGACGTTCTGCAACCTCTGCAATTCTATCACTGCCACTGTTATGCGTGTCTAGCGTCATTTCAGCTTCTGCACCAAACATCAAAGAAGTTTCATATATTTTTTCATTATCTGTTGCAATAATGACTCTGTCTGCTAATTGAGCCTGAACAGCTTTTTCAAAAACCCACTGAATAATAGGTTTCCCACCGACTTCTATCAACGGTTTCCCTCTTAATCTGCTGGATTCATAACGTGCAGGTATAATAATAGCTGTTTGCTTTTCCATAAAAATTTCCTCTCTTTTTATAGAATAATAATATCACCAAAACTATAAATAATCATGATTATAAATCAAGCAATAATATCAGCGAGATTTATTCTGATAACTTTTTTCAAATTTTCAACTGAGAGTTCAACTTGATATCCGATTTTGCCGGCGCTAAAAATAATAGTTTCAAATTCTTGTGCCGAAGAATGTATTGTTGTTGGAAAATTCTTCTTCATTCCAATCGGAGAGCAACCTCCATGGATATAACCGACAGCATGCAACAGGTCTTTTGATTTCAGCATTTCAACAGACTTTTCGCCTACTGATTTTGCAGCTTTTTTCAAATCCAATTCTTCTGCTACAGGAATCATAAATACATAAATCTGTTTGGATTTTCCGACAGTTACCAAAGTTTTAAACACTCTTTCAGGGTTTTGTCCCAAAACAGTTGCAACTTCAATCCCTGAAATCGCATCGGTATCGGCATAAGAATAATGATTATATTTTATTTTGAGTTTATCCAAAACTCTCATTACATTAGTTTTGTATTCCATACCTGAATCATAAAATAAAAGAATATTGTTGTCTATTTTATAAAATAAACTTTTTTGCATTACAAGTCGGATTTACATTTATTTATAAAATAGCAAAATAAATTTTTAGAGTGTTTATATAATTACAGAGTGTAAGTGTGGAGTTTCTTTATGGATATAAGAGCAAGAGGTTCGGTAGGTTTTACATCACTAAATCACCCGATAAAACCTTTTAAAATTAAAACCAACCAAGATGTCATTTCTTTCAATGAAATTGATTATACGAAGAATGCTTCAAAAGACTTTTTACAAGATGTATCCAATTTCTTCTTAGATAATTTTGCTAATCAGTCAGCGCACCCATATTGGAAACAGTGCAGAAAAGATGCTCAAACATTTAGGAAGGAAGTATATGATGACTATATAAAAGAATGTATGCTTCCAAGTTATAGCGACCTTATCCAAAATCCTGATACAACAATGTTGCTCGGCAAAAGCTCAGATGGCAAAATTTGTGCAGGTATTGTATCTACTCCGTTAAATCTTTCAGCGAAAGTAAATAATGATAGAACATTATATATTGATTCTTTAGCTGTAGATAAAGAATATCGTAAAAATCATATAGCACAAAAATTGATGAATAGCGTTATTGATACTTCAAAAGGTCGTTATGATGATGCCTTTTTAGTTGCATATAAAGAATCTGTGCCTTTTTATGCAAAACAAGGATTTGTCGATACCACTAACCAAGAGCTGATTGATGAGGTTGCGAAAGAGCGTAAAGATTACCCAGAGTTTGCATCTTGTCTATCAAAAAAATTATAAAATCAAAGCTCAAGTTTTACTTTGAAACTACAAATGATACCCATTGGTCTTGATAATTTGTTTTCAATATTTTCAAGCCATTCTTTTCTATTGCTTCAAGAACTACAGGTTTTTTCTCGTCCAAAATTCCTGATAGAACAAGTTTACCGTCAGGTTTAAGTAAATTTTTTAAGTCAGGCATAATTATTGCTAACACATTGTGCAAAATATTCGCACAAACAAAATCAAAAGTTTCTGTTAACTTGTCTGCAGTTTTGTATTCAAACACACATTCAGCATTATTCTTTTGAGCATTTTCTTTAGCAACATCAATGACATCAGGGTCGTTATCACAACCATAAACATAATCAGCACCCATTTTCTTTGCAATTATTGCAAGAATCCCTGAGCCTGTTCCGATATCTGCAACATAACCACCTTTGAAAAATTCTTCCATAGCCGTTACGCATAACTGTGTTGTTTGGTGAGTACCTGTTCCAAAAGCGTGTCCAGGGTCTAGTGAGATAACTATTTCGTTTTCTTTTGGTTGATAATTTAACCAAGACGGTACAATTACAACATTGTCAGAAATATGGGTTACATCCCAATTTTCTTTCCATTTTTTTGACCAGTCCTCATTTGCTTTTTCTTCAAAAGAAATATCCCAAGTACCCAATTCTTCATCTGTCAAACCTTGTTGTTTTAAAAACTCTCTCTCTTCATTTAGGACAGACTTGATTTTGTTTATGTCTTTTTCGCTTTCGTCAGTTAAAAATACTTTTAAAGTGCCTTCAGTTGTTGATACCATTTCTAAATCTTTGTATTTTTCTTCTGCAAGAACAACACCTTCACAGTTAAATTGCTCAAAACAGATGCAAGAAACAGTATCTTCCATTTTAGGATTAATAGATATTTTTAGTTCTAAATAATTATCCATTAACTAACCTTCGATAAAAGCACCCATGTGTCTAAATTTGTCATATCTTTGATTTCTTAATTCTTCTTTAGACAAGCTTGACAATTCGTTTAATGAATCCAAAATGGCTTTTTTCATATTCTCACCCATTTCTTGATGATTAGTATGAGCACCACCAACAGGTTCTAGAATTTTTCCATCAATAATATTGAATTTAATTAAATCATCAGCAGTTATTTTTAGTGCATCTGCAGCTTCGGCAAATTTGGCTGCATCTCTCCACAAAATAGAAGCACAACCTTCAGGAGAAATAACTGTGTAGTATGAATGTTCAAGCATCAAAACTTTATTTGCAACACCTAAACCCAAAGCGCCACCACTACAGCCTTCACCAGTGATAATAGCAATAATAGGTACATTTAATTTTGCCATTTCTTTTAGGTTTACTGCAATAGCAATACCTTGTCCGGTTTCTTCTGCACTAATACCAGGATATGCCCCCGGAGTATCAATAAGAGTAATAATCGGCATATTAAACTTGTTTGCGTGATAGAAAAGTCTAAGCGCTTTTCTATATCCTTGTGGTTGAGGCATACCAAAATTGTACTCAAGGTTTTCTTTTGTAGTTTTACCTTTTTGAGTGCCGACAAGCATAACTCGTTTATCACCAATTTTCGCAAGACCACCGATAATGGCTCTATCGTCCATACCGGTTCTGTCGCCATGCATTTCTTCAAAATCTTCGCAAATCAAATTTACATAATCAAGAAAGTTTGGTCTTTCTTGATGTCTTGCAATTTGAAGTTTTTGAGAAGGTTTCAAATTGGTATATAATTCTTTTTTATAATCATTTGCTTGTTGTTCAAATGTTTCGATTTCTTTATCTAAGTCCATGCCTGACTCCGCACTTATTTTTTTTAATTCTTGTATTTTCTTTTCTATTTCTACTAATGGTTTTTCGAATTCCAATACTGACATATTATACTCCGTGCATTTCTAAAACTTTTGCTAATTTATCCTTCAATTCCGAGCGTTTGAATACCATATCCACTTGACCATACTTAAGAAGGTATTCTGCTGTTTGAAAATCTGCAGGAAGTTTTTGACGAATAGTTTGTTCTATAACCCTTCTGCCTGCAAATCCGATTCTGGCACCTTGTTCTGCGATAATAATATCACCCAAAGTACCAAAGCTGGCAGTAATACCACCAAATGTAGGTTCTGTTAAGATATTGATATACAAAAGTCCAGCCTCATCAAGTCTTGATAAAGCACAAGAGGTTTTTGCCATTTGCATTAGAGACAAAGCACTTTCTTGCATTCTTGCGCCACCTGATGAAGTAATAGCGATAACAGGAAGTTTTTGTTTAATAGCTTCTTCTATAATTCTGGTAACTTTTTCACCAACGACACTACCCATTGAACCACCCATAAAGTCAAAATCCATAATAGCAGCTGCAACTTTGTGACCGTTAATTGTTCCGATACCTGTGATAACGGCTTCATCAAGATTTGTCTTATTGTGAGCATTTTCTAATCGTGTTTTGTAAGAAACAGTATCAACAAATTCCAATGGATCTGTCGGTAAAATGTTTTTATTTAGTTCTTCAAAAGAATCTTTATCAAATAATTGAGCGATTCTTGTTTTTGCGTTTATTCTGAAATGGTATTCACAAAGTGGGCATACCATCATATTATCTTCTAATTCTTTTTTAGTAAGTTGAGCTTCACAGTGAACGCATTTTACCCAAAGCCCTGGTATTGTTTCAGCTTCCATTTTTGCTTCTCTTGCTCTGCGTTCAATCTGAGCTTCTTTTCGTTTATCAAACCATTCTTGTATTGTCATATCTTCCTTTACAGCGAACTTGCTGTCCCCATACCCTAATTATATTTGACATCTGCAATTATACACTAAAAATTTGATAAGTCTAGTTTTATGAAGTTTGTATTAGGAATTGTTAAGTATTTAATAATTTGAGAAAGCTTATTTTAATTTCGTTCAAATTTACCCTCAGTACTTGCACTAAAAGTTTGTTTGAGATACCCTTATCATGGTTAATTATAGATATATAGTAGAAAAATAAGGGAATAAAAATGAAAGTAGATTTACAAAAAGAATCAAACAATATTGCAAAGGTAGAAATTGAAATACCTGCAAAAGAAGGAGTAGATGCATATAATAGAGCTGTTAAGAATTATGCCAGATATATCAATATCCCCGGATTTAGAAAAGGAAAAGCTCCAAGAAATATTGTAGAAAGAAATGTTGGAACAGATAGAATTAAGAGTGAAGCTCTTGATATTCTA
>ERZ779681.550-NODE-550-length-12840-cov-1.49793_pt1 | contig 12840 bp, 7 predicted proteins | sample MGYA00511905_ERZ779681 | MGnify/ENA primary metagenome ERZ779681 (study PRJEB29588, sample SAMEA2144578) | human gut metagenome | biome: human gut; feature: human-associated habitat; material: faeces | place: Denmark | collected 2008/2010 ... | reverse complement strand
ATGTTGCTTTTATTCGCACTTAATCCGGTGAGAAACGTGATATTTAAGGGCGTGGAGTAAGATATAGACCGATATGGCAGAGTATAAATTATATAAATAGAAAATACAAAAATATAATATAAAAAGAAATATAAAAAGACTTTCGTTGGGAATGTAGTTGAAAGGTTGATGTAACCATTGGGGAGATTTCTAACGGAAGTCTTTTTGAATTTCAGCGTTTGCATAGACCGTCAAGATATGCTTTGAGTAATTTTTTATTTTGAACAGATAATTCTTTATAGGTGTTAAGTAATTCTTCTTCATCATCGGAAAGTAATTCATTTCTTAAAGGATTGCTTTCAAAAGAAAAGAATTCGGATAAGCTTATATTAAAACCGTGGCATATTTTTTCTAAAGTTACCCATAGTAGGACAGGTTTGCCTGTTAAAAATGTTATTAAGGCTTGAATATGGAATATCAGATTGCTTAGCTAGTTTGTATAAAGACCAATGTTTAAATGTAAGCAATTGTTGTATCCTGTCAAGTACATCCTGTTCTATCATTATATCCTTCATATTATCTGGTGTAGCAACAAGAAGATGACACAGAAGCCGCGAAAGAAACTTCGGAGTTAGACGAACAATCACAATTAGCAGGAAATAATAATGATGTATCTAATGATATCTTACGAAGCATACAGATAAGATATCCTAAAACAAGTGGAAAAATTACTGCAAAGACACAGCAATGGATTGTTGTATATCCTGATGGAAGCGAATATCATTTCTTATTTGACGGTTATAACTATCGTAAAATGCCTTTGTGGAATGATTAGTGTACACAAATAAAAATGTATTAATAACAAGCGCATTTTATAATATACCCCTAGATTTTAAAGTGTTTCAAAATCTAGGGGTATATGTTATATGCCATTTAATGACATCGCTCTTTTAAATATATTCAAAATATTCCAACAATTTCCTATATTCATCCTGCGAGGCACGGCAGGTTTCTAGTAAATAACCTTTTTCATCATTGTATTCATTTAAGCCTCGTCTATAATAATCTTTCATAGTATCATCAATAATAAAAGGGCAGATGTTATTTTTCAGACATTCTTTAAACATTATAAGTCTGCCAACACGTCCATTTCCGTCCTGAAATGGGTGTATTTTTTCAAATTTATAATGAAAATCAATTATATCCTCAAAGGTTATATTGCTGTTTTCCCTATAGTCTTTTAATAGACTCTTGATAGCGGCGGGGACTTTGGAAGGGTGTGTTGTTTCAATCATATCACCAATGACATTAGGGCGTTTCTTATAATCGCCAACTGCAAACCATTCTTTTTGACTATCCGTTGTTCCGCTTTTTAATAAGAGATGAATATGTTTTATAATATCTTCGGAAAGTTCTTTATCCGCAATTTTTAAAATATAATCAAAACATCTGAAATGATTAACAGTTTCTATGATGTCATCTACTTTTTCAACGCCATCAGTAATACCTATAGTCTTTGTTTCATAGATACTTCGTGTCTGTTCTTCTGTCAACCGGCTTCCTTCCATATGATTTGAATTATAAGCTATGCGTATCTGGGTCTGATGATATAGACCCCCTTTTAGTTTCATTTCCATTTCTTCACGAAGTCTGAAAAGAGTAGTATTTTTATCAATTTCTTTTTCATATGACAGAATAGCACCGGGCTGGCAGTCAAAAAAATCGCAAAGACTTTGAATTGTTGACATTGAAACATCTTCATTTTTGGAGAGTTTTGCCATAGTTGCTGAGGAAATTCCAATTTTATTTTTTAGCTTTTCTTTTGTGATTTCCTGTTCTTCCATTAGTAGAAATAATTTTTTGTATGAAATCATAGAATACCACCTTTCTGTACATACATAGTATTTTGTAAATATTTAATGTTTAGATATTGAAAGCAATATAATTTCACTAATTTGGTAGTTGCTGTAAAGGCATTTTGTGGGTATAATATATATAGATATAATTATTAGTATATGAAGGGATACGATATTAAAACTTTTGATAAGAAATTAAATAAATTATTGAAAACCAATTAATATAATGAAAAAGGACTGTCACCATAAATGACAGTCCTTTTTATGGTGGTGTATATTTATATACACGCCTGAAAATAAAACAACCCATCCTCAGTAAAGAAATCATATACACCGTTATATTTCTCAATCACAGATATTATGCTTCTAATACCGATACCGTGGCCGGCTTTATCCGATACAGGAGTATTATTTACAAATATAGGTTCAACAGCATAAGTATTAGTGATGTTAATACATAATTTATTGTTTTTATCAAACACCTTTACTGTGATAATACGGTTTGAATTAACCTCGCCGTAGTCAGAAGTGCAGCCGGAAGTTGTGCCGGATATGCTGCTATATGAATTATTAATAGATGTCTTGGCTGTCTGTACAAGCTTGCAGGCATTTATGGCATTTTCAAGTGCATTTGCAAATAGACTGCAAAGGTCAGTTGGCTTGTAGTCAGCAAGGTTGGCGGCAGCAACTGACACTTGTGTGGGGATATTATATTTTTCAGCTTTGGCAATATAGGAAGATAATATAAGGTTGACAGCTTCATTAGCGCAGTATCTCGTTATTTGGCTGTTGTTAAGACTGGTACATATCTCCCTGATATAATCCTGTGCCTGTGCGTAGCTGTTATCATTAAGACAGCTTTGTATAAAGTTCATATGGTGTCGAAGGTCGTGGCGGTATATAGCTGCCTGTTTTTGATAGTCTGATAACTGGGTAATCTCTTTTTCTGCCTGTGCAGCTGCGGCCAAGAGAATGATATTTTCACGCTCGGCGGTATTTTTCTTATTTAACAGAGCCAGTATAACTGTTGATAATATAAAATAGAGTATGACAATAAAGCTGTCCATAAATTCTATAACAACAGCTTCTCCTCGGTATAACAGGTCTGTGTATACAGTGAATGCGTACTCTAAAATATAATAAGTAAGAGGCAGGAGAAAGAACATTGATATAATGGTCTTTGATTCGTTCTTAAGCCTTATTATGTAAGGAGAAATGTATTTAATTACAATAAATATAAGTGGGATTGTAATAATAATAGTTACAATATCTGATATCATAGGAATATCTTTGAAAATGTAAGCGGCAGCAGTGCCGAACCATTTTCTTGGGGTACACATAAGATAAGCCGACAGAACTGCAATTGATGAAATGTATATATTCTTATGGCAGACAAATCTTATGACAAGAATTAAAGGTATATGTATAAGGAAAGGATAGCTTTTATAAAGCACATTCTGACCAAGTAGCAGATAGCATACAGCCTGAAATAACGCAAATGTGAGAGTTGTATATATAAACAGCTTATGGTTATCTTCCAAGCGTATATCAGCAAAATAAAATGATACAATAATGCCAAAGATAAGAACAAAGATATAATTAATAAGATTTAATAAAGTAGAAATATCCATATAGCCCCCTGTTATTCTTCCATCTGGAAAGTTAAATACTGCTTCTTGATTTCAACGACACGGCGTTGTGCCAATGGAACTGTTTTGTTATTGCTCAGATGAATTTCATTACTAATAATAGTACTTATGTAGTTCATATTTACAATATATGAACGGTGTGGAAGCGTAAATTCTTTGTGAATACTAAGTGTATCACATATTGAGGAGAATACGTCGGTTGATGTTATGTGTTCTCCATTTTTAAGATGAATAGTTACCTTGCGGTTTAATGCTTCCGCATAGACAATATCAGCTGTACGGATTTTGTGTATACCTGAATTGTTCTTAATAATTATGTTGTTTGTCTGTTCGATGTTAAAGAAGTCTATTAAATCATCAAGCGTAGTATACAGGCGTTCTTTGTTCACGGGCTTTAACAGATAATTAAATGCCTTGACTTCATAGCTGTCTACTGCAAATTCGGAAGATGAAGTTAAGAATATTATAGGTGCGGCTTTATCAAAGGTACGGATTTCCTTAGCAAGTGCAAGTCCGTTCATTACTGGCATAATAATGTCAAGAAAATATATGTCAAACTTCTCAAATCCGGCAGTAGAAGCAAGCTCGACACTGCTGTTATAATATTTCACTGTGAAGCTGATATTAGATGAGGCTTCATAATTATCTAAAAGTTCTCTTATTATACCTAATTCGTATTGGTCATCATCACATACGGCAATCTTCATAGTAATCTCCACTTCTAACAATTAATACTTACGTTATTATATATTTCTTTTTGATAAAATTCCATAGAAATTTACATTGTTCGCGTTGAAAAATGTTGGTTGATATGATAAATAGTGTTAATTAGCTGATTTATTTCAATTATTGTGTTATATAACTGAAAAAGGAGGTATACGGAATTCTGTATACCTCCTTTTTATGCTTAAAAGCATAAGTTTAAATGGATTAACTAAAACAATGTTTAATTATCTCTGAACTCTGGCACCAGCTCCACCAACGATACCTTCAACTTCCTTAAGAGAAGCCATTGTTGTATCACCAGGAGTTGTCATAGCTAATGCACCATGAGCAGCACCATAGTTAACAGCCTTTTCAGCGTCTTCAAATGTCATAAGACCATATACAAGACCTGAAGCGAATGAATCTCCGCCACCAACTCTATCCATGATTTCAAGTCCATCATACTGAGCAGCTTTGTAGATTTCACCATCAGCCCAGCAGATTGCTGACCAGTCATTAACTGTAGCTGTCTTAACCTGACGAAGAGTTGTAGCAACAGCCTTGAAGTTAGGGTATGTAGCAGCAGCTTCGTTAATCATCTTCTTGTAACCATCAAGGTTAAGAGTCTTAAGGTTCTCATCGTTACCTTCGATTTCGAAACCAAGGCAAGCTGTGAAGTCTTCTTCGTTACCAATCATAACGTCAACATACTTAGCAACTTCCTTATTAACTTCCTGAGCCTTAGCTAAACCGCCAATAGCTTCCCACATAGATGGTCTGTAGTTAAGATCGTAAGATACGATTGTACCGTACTTCTTAGCTGCTTTACAAGCTGCAATAACAGTTTCACAAGCCTGTTCAGAAAGAGCAGCATAGATACCACCTGTATGTAACCAACGAACACCTAAGCCACCATCGCTCTTGTTCTTGAAGATGTAATCAAAGTCGAAATCTTCTGGAGTAGCCTGAGAAATAGCTGTGTTAGCTCTATCTGAGCAACCCTTGGCACCACGGATACCGAATCCTCTTTCTGTGAAGTTGAGACCATTTCTGCAAAGACGACCGATACCATCTGTCTTCTTCCAGCAGATAAGGGATGTATCAACACCACCCTGTTCGATGAAGTCCTTCATAAGAAGACCTACTTCGTTATCAGCGAAAGATGTGATAACAGCAGTTCTCATACCGAAGCACTTGTGAAGACCACGGATAACGTTATATTCTCCGCCACCTTCCCATGCTCTAAAGCTTCTTGCTGTACGAATTCTTCCTTCACCTGGATCAAGACGAAGCATTACTTCACCTAAAGATACAGCATCAAATGTGCATTCTTCAGCTGGTCTTAAATTTAATTTCATTTTTTAGATACCTCCAAATAAATTTTTACATAATCATATTAACATATAATTTAGATTTAATCTATATATTTAAGTAAAGTTTTGTATAAAGCTGTCAATTTTCCACTGATTAAAAAGAATATTGGTAAGTTACATTATATATAAATTGAAATATAATGTATTATGTAAGATGTAATGCAATTTATAAAAAGTGAAATGTTAAAAAAATATACATAATTATTGAAAATAGAACTTTTTGCTTATTGAAAATATTGTGGAGATATTGTAAAATATTTCTAAAATAGTATACCAATGAATAATATTTATGAAATGAGGCATATATATGAGCAATATCAAGAAGTTAAGAAAACTCAAAATCCAATGGAAAATATTGCTTTCAGCAATGCTTGTTATATTCGTATTTGGCGGATATATGGTATTTGCTAAAGCTGATTCCAGTGTCACTGTATCAGTGACAACGACAGCAACAATTGTTAATCAGGGCACAGAGTCGAACAGCATCGTGGCAACTATGTCGGGAAGAGATGAGAATAATGTCAGTCAGGATTCACCGGATAATTATAAGCCGGCAGTAAGAAATCTTAAATGGACAGTATCCAACTCTGATATTATTAAATTTGTCGTAAGTGATAGTGCGGGAACTAAATATGCAGACACAGCAGAAGGCACTGCCAATCCTACAATATATGGTAATAGAGCAGGTAAGGCAACAATTACGGCTACATATTATACTAAGGCTTACGGACCAGACGGTAGCATTACTTATGAAGAAGAGCTTGGAAATGACTCTGTAGATATCATCGTTCCTTTAAAGATTAACAGCTTTAAGGCATACAGAAATGGTGTAGAGCTTACAAAAGAAGAAATGCTTTGTTATCAGGTAGGAGATATTATTGAGATAACATCTAATGCCAATGATAATAATAAAATATTTGTTGAAACAGACAATGATAAGACAGGAAGTCTTTCTAAAGATGGTATTGTAGAGAAAGTATCATCTTCAGGTGCTAAAGTAACACTTAAGATTGTCGGTGGTGGTAGAACTAATCTTAAAGTAAGAACAGCAGATGGTGATGGTATCAATTCTCTTACAGCAACATACCAGATAACATCAAAGGTTGAATACACTGATGGAGTTGCTAACTCAGAAGGACATTCTATTCAGAAGCTTTCTGATGGTACAAGATTTATTACATTATCAGATAAAGATTTTGAAGACTTTAAAGAAGAAGCAATTCCTTCTAATATTAAGTATCCAGCAACAGCAGGTGTTACATATGTATCATCAGATACAGACGTAATTACATATAAGGCTGGCAGCGTAAAAGGTGTTAACGCAGGTGTAGCCCAGGCAACAGCAGGTGTTGCAAGTATTGATGTACAGGGTAACATAGGCTGGGCGACCAAAGATGTAGTTAATGTTGTTGTACCATTTAAGAAGCTTGGCAATGATGTAAGCAATATGAATGTGGGTGACTCAATACAGCTTAAGACTTCTGCTAAATCAACAGAGGTTACCTGGTCAACATCTGATAACAGCGTACTTCAGGTTGATGCAACAACAGGTCTTGTTACAGCAATGGGAGCTGGTAAAGCTACTATATATGCAACAAGAGTTGAAGATGAACTTTCAACAAAGTACAAGCTTAATAATCAGCTTTCTTATGAGATTACAGTTATCGATGGATTTGGCTTAAGCCTTACATCAATGAGTGTTAATATAGGTGATACACAGAACCTTGTGGCACTTGTAACTAATAATCCTAGCAAGGATGATATTACATTTACAGTAGAGAATCAGCCAGATGCAGCAGGAGTTGTTCCAACTGAGACTTTAATTAATGTAGTTCAGTCAGAAGACGGGAGAACATTCAAGGTAACAGGTATTGCATCAGGTATAGCACATATTAAGGTGACACAGAATGTTAATGGCGTTATTAAGAAAGCAACCTGTGTTGTATATGTTACAACACCAGTGGGTGAGATTACTATTAATCCTTCATCACTTACAGTAGACAGAGGTTCATCTGATACTGTACAGCTTATATTTAACCCATCAGCACCAACTAATAATAAAGTATTATGGTCATCATCTAATACAGATGTTGCAACAGTAGAAGGTGACAGCTATACAGCTACAATTACTGGTGTATCTGGTGGTACAGCAACAATTACGGTCATAACAGAAGACGGACTTAAAGTAGCAACTTGTGATGTATATGTAAGAGAACCTGTAACAGGTCTTGTACTTAATGCAACAACAGTTGAATCATCGATGGCAGTTGGTCAGTATCAGCTCGTTGCAACTGTTCTTCCAGCAGGCGAAGGTGTTGACCGTGCTGTAACATGGACATCATCAGATCCATCAGTTGCAACAGTAGATGAGAATGGTCTTGTTAAGTATGTTAAGCCAGGATATTGTACAATCGTATGTAAGACAACAGACGGAGCATATATAGCTACTTGTAACTTTATCATAAGCATACCAGTAGAGCAGATTAAGCTTGATTATACTGATGAGATAATGTCAATAGGCAGTACATTAAGAATTACAGCAGAGGTTCTTCCGGTAACAGCTACTAATAGAACAGTAGTATGGGAATCTTCTAATACTAATGTGTGTATCGTAGATTCTAATGGTCTTGTAGAAGCAGTTGGAACAGGAAGTTGTACAATCCTTTGTAAGTCATTGGACGGTAACTACACAGCAATGTGTAATATATATGTTAAACAGCCTGTAACACAGGTTATACTTAATACAACAGATATAACTGTAAGACAGGGTCAGGTATTCTGGCTTAATGCTACTTGTCTTCCAGAGAATGCAGATAATAAGATTATCAGCTGGGAAAGCCGTGATGAGAGCGTGTGTACAGTTGAGAGCGATGGTAAGGTTACAGCAGTAGGTGCTGGTACAACATCTATTATTGCAACCAATGTTGATACAGGACTTACAGCATATTGTGTTGTAACGGTTACACAGCCGGTAACAGGAATTTCGCTTAACTCAGATTATCAGGAATTATGGGTTGGAGCTAAATATGCAATCATACCGGTAGTTGAACCTTATGATGCTGAGAATAAGAATGTTACATATTTATCAAGTGATCCATCAGTAGCAACAGTAGATGAAAATGGTGTTGTTACAGCATTAAAGGGTGGAAGTTGTATAATTGAAGTGACAACCGAAGTTAATAAGTTAACGGCGGCGTGTACGATTGTAGTAAAAGAGTATGTATCATCAATAACTCTTAGTGAAACTGATAAATTTATGAATGTTGGTTCAACAGGAACGCTTGTTGCTTCTGTTGGAACGGATACAGCTACTAATAAGAATATAGTATGGTCATCTTCTAATTATGATATATGTTATGTAGATGGCAATGGTAACTTAAGTGCCAACTCAGTTGGTAATGCAGTTATTACAGCAACAGCGGCAGACGGAAGTGGTGTTAGTGCTTCTTGTATTGTAAAGGTTGTTGATCCTGTAATAGGAATTACAGTTGAACCAGATACAGTAAGGCTTCTTGTTGGTGATTCAGCTAAGGTTACAGCAGTCATAACACCAGACAGTGCAACTGTCAAAGATGTATCATGGACATCATCTAATGAAGCTATTGCAACAGTAGATGAGTCGGGAGAAATATTTGCCCTTAGTACTGGTAAATGTAAGATAACAGCTACATCACAAGACGGTAACGAAGTTAAGGGTGTATGCTGGGTATATGTAACACCAGTTGTTAACATATCATCATTAAGAATTAACTCTAAAGAAATATATATGCTTTCTGGACGAGCTAGACAGTTATCAGTAATTGTAAGACCTGTTAATAATACAGATTCTTATGAGTGGTATTCAACAGATACAGGAATTGTACAGGTAGACCAGAATGGTGTAATCACAACCGTTGGTCCTGGTACTGCAGATGTGTTTGTTATAAGCAATAACAGCAGTGTAGAAGCTTCATGTACGGTACATTCGCTTGCTATGAGTACATCACGAGTGAGATTGGAGCAGTACGATAGATTTAATCTAGATGTAATAGGTACAGAAGATGCTGTTACCTGGAGAAGTTCTAATCCAAGAGTATGTACGGTTTCATCATCAGGTGAAGTTATAGGTAGACGGGCAGGAACAGCTACAGTAACAGCTACAGTTCATAATAAGACACTTAGCTGTACAGTAACAGTTACTAACATCAGGTAATGCTGCTGGAAAATTTCAATTCTTGATATAAGCTTTAAAGATATTATAGAACTTAAAGATGGTTATGCCAGACATTCAAGTCTGGCATAACCATTCTTTATATAATATTTTGACTGTTATCAGAACATAATGGAACTGACTGTAATAATAAACGGCTTATAGAACAAAATAGACAATATAAAAAGAAACAGGCACTATAAGATTATTCTTATGGTGCCTGTTCTTTATTATTTAATATGAGGGGGAGATAGAAAGAATTAACTTTGCTATCTGATTATTAATATAACCTGTAATTGTGTGCAAAGTATGTCTTATTTATGAAAGAACGATAAAAAGAATTAACAAAATAAAAAAATAATATATATCAAATGGATAGCAGCTATAAAGTTCAAAAAGTTTAATTTGTTAATTTATTGATTATTGAGTATCAATATGTTAGAATTTATTCGTTAAAATATAAAGGTAGGGGAATAAGTATGAATAGCAATGACAAAGATGAGTTAGATGATGAGTTAATTAAATCAATGAAAAAGCTTGTTGAAGAAGAAACTAACGTTGCTAAAGCATTCATAGATACTCAGAATGAGTTATCAGATGAAGATGATGAGTTGGCTGATGAAACAATGGGTAAGACAAGAGTTATACCTAAGGTCACAGATGATATGCTTACTAAAGTAAGTGATGCTACAATTAATATCAGCGATTTGAATGCAGACAAAGAACTTCAATCCAATAAAGAACAGAATAATATAGATGATACCAGCAGAGTAAAAGAATATAATAAAGTCAGGGAGTCAGAACCGGTAACAGAATATAATATGGCAGAACAGCAGGATAAGAGCTCTGATGCACATATGAATAATGGTAATAATGAGAAAGATGACAGCGTGCAGGAAAAGGCTAAGAAGCCTATGGATGCTAAGAGGAAAAAGATGATTATAGCTGTTTCCTGTGTAGTAGCTGCTTTAGTAGTTATTATAGGTATAGTTGTCGGAGTTGTTCTTAATAATAAGAATAAGAATTCGTACCAATATAATTATGATAAAGGAATGAGTTCTTATCAGAACAAGGATTATGATAATGCTATTAAGTATCTTGCTAAAGCTTCCAAGTTATCTGAAGGCAAGAAAAATGTAGATTTAAAATATACATTGTATCAGTGTTATGCTGCAACAGATAATACAGATATGTCAATTGAAGTGTTAAAGGATATTTTATCATTTGATGAGAATAATGAGAAAGCTATAAAAGCATTAGCTTCAATATATAATACTAAGAAAGATGGAACAAGTCTTAATAAGCTTATTAAAGATTATAAGGATAAACAGGGTTACAAATATCTTACAGATTATGTTGTTGAAACCCCTAAGCCATCAGTTGAAGCTGGAAGCTATGATGATGTAATTAAGTTACAATTTACAGAGAACAGCAGTTCAACAATATATTACACAACAGATAAGACTGAGCCAGATAAGAAAAGTACGCATTACACAGGTACAGCAATAGAAATACAGAGTGGTACTACTATAATAAAGGCTATTGCTATTAATGATATAGGAGTGTGCAGTGAAGTAGTGGCTCTGGGGTATACAGTTGATTTTAAGAAGCCATCTGCACCAACAGTAAGTCCTGTATCTGGAACATATGAGGAAGGACAGACTGTGACAATAGATAATATTCCGGTTGGCAGTACAGCGTATTATACATTAGATGGTTCTACACCAACTAAGAATTCGGAGGAATATTCTGAACCATTTACAATTCCAACAGGTAATAATGTAATATCCGTTGTTATAATTGATTCGCATAACCAGTCAAGCAGTGTTGTTAAGCGTAACTATGTTGTCAACAAGGCTAAGACATATGTATATAATGAGGCACTTGAGATATTAAAAGGAAAGCTTATATCAAAGGGAGTGCTTAAGTCAGATGGAACTACAGCTGCTGATGGTTCTACAGTTACATTTGTATATCAGTCAAGGACAACTGTAGATGGAGTTGAGATGTTCGTTGTAAGATATGATGTGACATCTAAGACGGGTAAGACTTCTACAGCTGGTTATTATGGTGTCGCGACTAAGACAGGTGACTGCTATACAGTGACACAGAATGGCGGAGCATATAGTGCAGCCGCATATAATTAAGTTTTGATGTGTGATTAACACTTCAGATAATATATAACTGAAAGGGGTAATAAAATGTACAAGATTCTTAAGGCTGAAAAATTAGCAGAAAAGATTTTTCTTATGGATGTTGAAGCACCAAGAGTTGCTAAGCACTGTGAACCTGGCCAGTTCATAATTGTTAAAATGGATGAAAAAGGAGAGAGAATTCCTCTTACAATCTGTGATTATGACAGAGAAGCTGGAACAATAACAATTGTATTCCAGATAGTAGGAGCATCAACAGAAAAAATGTCTCACCTTAAAGCAGGCGATGCTTTTAGTGATTTCGTTGGTCCATTAGGATGCCCTTCAGAATTAATTCACGAGAATATTGAGGATTTAAAGAAGCAGAATATCGTATTTATAGCAGGTGGTGTAGGTACAGCACCAGTATATCCTCAGGTAAAATGGCTTCATGAGCATGGTGTAGATGTTGATGTTATCGTTGGAGCTAAGAACAAAGACCTTATCTTATTAGAAGAAGAGATGAAGGCAGTGGCAGGTAATCTTTATATAACAACTGATGATGGCAGCTATGTAAGAAAAGGTATGGGTACAGATGTACTTAAAGATCTTTATGCACAGGGTAAGAAGTATGACAAATGTATAGCAATTGGACCATTGATTATGATGAAATTCGTCTGTCTTTTAACTAAGGAATTAGGTATACCTACAGTTGTAAGTATGAACCCTATTATGGTTGATGGTACAGGTATGTGTGGTGCATGCAGACTTCAGGTTGGTGATGAGATTAAGTTCGCTTGTGTAGACGGACCGGAGTTCGATGGACATTTAGTAGACTTTGACCAGGCTATGAAACGTCAGCAGACATATAAGACAGAAGAGGGCAGAGCTATGCTTGCAGCCCTTGAAGGAGATACGCATCACGGTGGATGTGGACAGGGGAATTAATCAACAGAA
>ERZ779681.547-NODE-547-length-12852-cov-2.12972_pt1 | contig 12852 bp, 8 predicted proteins | sample MGYA00511905_ERZ779681 | MGnify/ENA primary metagenome ERZ779681 (study PRJEB29588, sample SAMEA2144578) | human gut metagenome | biome: human gut; feature: human-associated habitat; material: faeces | place: Denmark | collected 2008/2010 ... | reverse complement strand
GTACATTTTAGTTACAGTTTAATCACAATCTTCTTCTTGTAAAGAATCCACAGAAGGGTGAATATGATGGTGACGAATATGAAGGCCCACAACAGGGATGTATATTCATTGGCGCCGAAGTAGTGGCCCGGGGCGAAACCGAAGAATCCGTAGCTTTTGGCGATGACTCCGGAGAACACGAACGCCATCAACGCGTTCATGCCCATGGCCTTGAATGGAACGAAAGGTTTCTCATACCCCTTCACGTCAAGCAAGTACGCAAGGAAAGCCAGGGCGAGCATCGCCCAGCCTCCGGCGTAGAAGACATAGGAGACTGACCAAAGAGGCTTGTTGATCGGAACCCAGATGCTGAGGATCACACCGAGGATCAAGGACAGACATCCATAGACAAAAGTCCTGTTGACAACCCTGTCAGGGGAACAGTTGGTAGCGGACATATTCTTTTGGGAGGCGTGGATCATCGAGCCGATCAGGTAGCCGATTACCGTGCTTAACACTACTAAAAATATATCCAAATACGTTTACCTCGAATACCGTTTAATTTTACGATTTTGAACGGATAATGTCAACCGTTTTTCGCTTTAACGTTCTTCTTTTCGTCGTTAAGATAATTATCAAGATCGCCGTTCAGGTCTTTTTTATTACGCAAACCGAAGAAGAAATCGAATTTTTCTTTAATTTCATGCGCCTTTTTAGCCGCCGAAAGTTTGAAAGCCTCGTATTTTACGACGATTTGCTTATCTTTCGCCCACTTTCTTACTTTTGCAACGACTTTGAACGAATAGCAGATGTCGACTATAAACACGCCGAAATACAGCCCTACGCCGAACGAAAACCACGGGTTTTCACCCAACCACATAGCCGCGTCGACGAAAAGATTATGAAGAAACAGATAATACACCGCTCCTATTATTCCCCAGAAAAGAGTAAATAACGGGCATATTATACCCTGGATATTCCCCCATCTGTCGGAATAATCCCAAAGTTTGACGTTCATACCTTTAATAAAGATAAGTCCCGTGATATATTCGACGAAAGTCATGGCGAAAGTGATTATAGCGATGACGAAAACCGCTCTTAACACGGGCGAAGCGATAAACGAATAATTAAAAGACGAGATAAAAAACAGGCAGACCGTGCCGACGCCGTAAAGCGGCAGGCAAGGTCCGGTCAGAAATCCCGGATTTATCCATTTTTTATGGACTATTCTTCTGAAAACGAGTTCGATAAAATAGCCGAGTGTTCCGCCTAAAATGAAAATAAGCGAATAAATTATCAGATAAGCCATAAGTTACTCCTTATTATTTACTTATCGCAGGGAATCAAACCGCGTCGGAAGCGTTTTCGGCGTTCTGCGCCAAAGCGAGCATAAGTTTGATTCTGTTATCCTGATTGACCTTTGACGCGCCCGCGTCGTAATCGACCGCCACGATATTCATATCGGGGTTACGGTCTTTAAGCGGCTTCATCATGCCTTTCCCGCAAATATGGTTAGGCAGACAACCGAACGGTTGAGCGCAGATTACGTTTTTGACTCCCCTTTCTTTGAGTTCGAGCATTTCGGCGGTCAGAAGCCACCCCTCGCCCATTTTTACGCCCGTATCTATATAACCGTCTACGAGTTTTACTATTTCGTCGAAAGGCGTCGGGGCGTCGAACACTTCGTAACTCTTTATCACGCCTATAAAACGCCTTTGCTTGGCGAGCAGAAATTTATAAAGGAAGGTAAACACGGGCAACATTTTACGGTTAAGCCCGAAAAGTTTACAGTCGGTGATTTTAGCGTAAACGGTGTATATAAAGAAGTCCATAAGTCCCGGAACGACGGGCTCCGCGCCTTCTTTCAGAAGCAATTCTTCGAGCCCGTTATTGCCCAGCGCGGAAAACTTGACGTATATCTCGCCGACCACGCCTACGCGTACTTTATTCGTCTTATCGACGGGTATTTGCTTAAATCTTCCGAGAATTTTTTTACAATGCTTTTCGACTTCCTTAAAAGAAAGTTTCATACGTTTTACGGCTTTGCCGAGTTCTTCGGTTATCTCGTCCGCAATGCGTTTCGTTTCCCCTTTATTCTTCTCGTAAGGCTCGACCTGATTTTTCAGCGACAAAAGCAGATCTCCGTAAAAAATGCAATAAAACATCTTTATCGCAAGCGACGGCGTAATCCTGAAACCCGGATGCTTTTCGAGTCCGTTAAGACTTACGGAGATTACGGGAACGAATCCGAACCCCGCTTTTTTCAACGCTTTGCGAAGCAAAGATATGTAGTTTGACGCTCTGCACCCGCCGCCCGTCTGAAAGTAGATAAGCGCGGTTTTATGCACGTCGTACCTGCCGCTTTGAAGCGCGTCTATAAACTGACCTATGACTAAAATCGCGGGATAGCAAGTGTCGTTATGAACGTATTTAAGTCCCGTTTCGGCTATCTTTTTGCCGTGCGTGGACAACACGTCTGCGTCGTAACCCTCGGATTTAAGATACTCGGCGATTATCTTGAAGTGCATCGGAAGCATTTCCGGCACGAGTATTTTATAGGTCTTTTTCATTTCCTTGGTGAAAGGAATATAATTGAGTTGCTTTTTCATTGCTTGTTTTCCCTCTCCTCGATCGCGCCGAGCAGACTGCGAAGTCTTATTTTTACGCTGCCCAGATTCGTGATTTCGTCGATTTTGAGTTGCGTATAAATTTTATCGGCGTTTTCGAGTATACGCCTTACTTCGTCGGTAGTAATTGCGTCCACGCCGCAACCGAACGAAACGAGTTGACAGAGTTCCACGTCTTTATTTTCCGCCGCGAAATACGCCGCTTTATAAAGCCGAGAATGATAAGTCCATTGATTAAGCACGTCGATTTCGGTGTTTTTGTTCTTCGCTAAGTCGCAAACGGAATCTTCGCTGACGACCACGAAACCGAGCGATCTTGCAAGGCGGTCTATGCCGTGGCAGATCTCCTCGTCGATATGATAGGGTCTGCCCGCAAGAACGAGTACTTTTTTACCGTTTGCGCGCGCGAAATTCAATGCTTTTACGCCTTCTTCGGCAACGAATTTACGGTAAGCGTCGAGTTGCTTAAACCCCTTTTCGACCGCTTTGGATATTTGCGAAGACGTGAAATCGAATTTCTTGCCGAAAATTTCTTTAAGTTCTATTTTTAATTGTTTTTTATCGTTGATATTGAGATACGGATACCAGAAATCAACCTTTTCGAGCGCGTCTACGTTGCCCTTTAACAGTTCGGAATAATACGCCACGACGGGGCAATTATAGTGATTGTCGGCGTCTTCGTCGATATTATACGGCAGGCAGGGATAGAACACTCCGTCAACGCCGTCGTCGATAAGTTTGATTACGTGCCCGTGCATTAGTTTTGCGGGATAGCAAGCCGTGTCGGAAGGTATGGTAAACTGACCGAGTTCATATATTCTCTTGCTGGACACAGGCGAGAACACGACGTCGAAACCGAGAGCCGAGAATATACCGTGCCAGAGCGGCGCGAGTTCGTAAGTCCCCAGCCCCAACGGCAACCCCATTTTATATCCGCAGTTTTTTCTGTCTTCCGCAAGGCGTTTAAGATACGCCCGCTTCGATTCGTAAACGTCGGGATAATCGACGTATAGCGAGGTTTTACCCGTGGGACGATCGCAGTTGTTGCCCGATATGAAAGTCTTTCCGTCGGAAAATTTGTTGACGGTAAGTCGGCAACGATTAGTGCAACCGCCGCAGGTCGTAGCCTTGGTTTCGACCGAGAAATTTTCGAGTTCTTCTACGCCGGCAAGCGTACTCTTCGTTTTGCCGATGACTTTCAGAGCCGCTCCGTACGCGCCCATAAGCCCGGCAACGTCGGGGCGAATAACTTCCGCGCCGACCTCGCGTTCGAACGCGCGAAGCACGGCGTCGTTATAAAAGGTGCCGCCCTGAACGACTATTTTTTTGCCGAGTTCGTCGGCGGAATTTACCCTGATGACCTTATATAAAGCGTTTTTGACGACGCTTAAAGCAAGCCCCGCAGAAATATCTTCGACGGTAGCGCCGTCTTTTTGCGCCTGCTTGACCGACGAGTTCATAAAAACGGTGCAACGGCTGCCCAGATTTACGGGGCGGGCGGCGAAAAGTCCGATTTTTGCAAATTCTTCCGCCGTATAACCGAGAGCCTTGGCGAAAGTTTCCAAAAACGAGCCGCAACCCGACGAACACGCCTCGTTCAGCATGACGGCGTCTATCGCTCCGTTCCTTATTTTGAAGCACTTAATGTCCTGCCCGCCGATGTCGAGTATAAATTCGACTTCAGGACAGAAATATTTGGCTGCGGTATAATGAGCGATGGTTTCTACCACGCCTTCGTCTACGGAAAAGGCGTTTTTTACGAGTTCTTCGCCGTAACCCGTAACCGCGCTGCCGCAGATTTCGGCTTCGCTGCTTAAAAGCGAATAAAGTTCGAGCAATTTTTCTTTGACGACCGCCAGAGGCTCGCCTTTGTTCGCGCCGTAATACGTATATAAAAGTTGCTTGTCTTCGCCTACGGCGCACAACTTGGTGGTCGTGCTTCCGCAATCGATACCGACGTAAACTTTGCCCTTGTAAGTCTTTATATCTCCCCTTTTTACCGAATACGCAGACTGCCTTTTTATAAACTCGTCGTATTCTTCGCGGGTTTTGAATAACGGAGCGGTAACGGCGCCGACGACGCCGTCGCCGCACTTTTCTATCGCCGAGAGAAGATCGGATAATTTGGTTTTTTCCGCCGCCTTGTGGGCGTAATAAGCCGCGCCGAGCGCGACCGCATAACGGGCGTATTCGGGGAAAACCGCGTTTTCGTCGGAAAGTTTAAGCGTTTCTTTGAACGCCTTTTGAAGTCCTTTAAGATAGAAAAGCGGACCTCCGAGAAAAAGCACTTTCCCGTCTATCTTTTTACCTCTCGCAAGCCCCGCGATCGTCTGCGTAACGACCGCTTTATAGATACTCGCCGCGACGTCTTCTTTTCTCGCGCCCTGATTAAGGAGCGGCTGTATATCCGACTTGGCGAAAACTCCGCAGCGGGAAGCGATCGGATAAGCCTTTTCGGCTTTAAGCGACAATTTATCGAGTTCGTCCGCCGAAACGTTCAAAAGAGTAGCCATCTGGTCTATAAACGCGCCGGTTCCCCCCGCGCAAGTGCCGTTCATACGCTCGTCAAGACCGCCGTTTTTGTCGATGAAAATCATCTTGGCGTCTTCGCCGCCGAGTTCGATGACGCAATTTACGCCTTTTTCTTTATACTTTACGACTTCGCCCTCGGCGTAGACTTCCTGCACGAAAGCAACGCCCGCTTCGGAAGCAAGCCCCAGCGCAGCCGAACCCGAAAGAGCGGCTTTTACGGTTATATCGCCCTTTTCTTTAAGCAAATCTCCGAGCATAGCCACGGTCTTTTCTCTTACGGCGGAATTATGTCTTTCGTACCTCTCGTACAAAACGCTTTCTCCGTCGGTAAGTACGACCTTCGCCGTCGTCGAGCCTATATCTATACCTAAATCGTAAATCTTTTCGTTAGTCATATCACAACGTATTTTATCACAAACAAAAAAAAATAGCAAACGCAAAGGGCGTCAGACTTGAGCGGCAAAAACATTTTCACTTAAATTTCCTTCGTTTTCCGTTATTTTTGTGATTTCGCTCTAAATATCCGTTAATTTAAGTGCAAAAAAAAATATAATATGATATAATTAAAAGGTATGGAATACAAGAAGACGGCAAACGCGGTTCGAGGAGTAGCAGCCGGTTTTATTTTCAGAATAATATCCATGCTATTCCCTTTCATTATAAGAACCGTCATACTTATGAAACTCGGCGAAGAGTATATCGGACTGTCGGGGTTATTCACTGCGGTGTTAAACGTATTGAATCTAGCCGAACTCGGTTTTACCACCGCCGTCGTTTTCAGTATGTACAAACCGATTGCCGACGACGATACCGCAACGATTAAAGCGTTGCTCAACGCGTACAGGAAAATATACCGAATCGTCGCCTTAATCGTTCTGGCGGCGGGATTATGCGTTATGCCTTTCTTAAAATATCTTATCAAAGGCAGTTACCCCACTGATATCAATTTATACGCGTTATTTGCAATATATCTTGCAAACACCGTAATCGGCTATTCGTTTTTCGCGTACAAATCGTCGCTCTTGACCGCCCACCAACGTATGGACGTTCAAAGCGGAATTCAAAGCGGTGCAACGCTTTTAATGTACACGATACAAATTATTCTTTTGTACGAGTTCAAAAATTATTACGTTTACGCAATCGCTTTACCGTGTTGCACGCTGTTTCAAAACGTATTGATCGGAGTTACAACTAAAAAATTGTATCCACAATACGTCTGCGAAGGAAGTATAGATAAAAGTCTGAAAACGGCAATCAAATCGAAAGTTTCGGCATTGGTCATACATAGAGTCGGAAGCATCATTCAAGGTTCGATAGATACAATTTGTATCTCGGCGTTTTTGGGAATTACTATTTGCAGCAGATACAACAACTATATGTACATATCGTCTGCAATACAGGGCTTCGTAACGGTGATATTTAATTCGATCGTTGCCGGCATCGGGAATCACGTCTGCAAAGAAAGCGTAGAGAAAAATTATAAATTATTCAAAACCGTATTCTTCGTCAACGCGCTGATAGTCGCGTTTTGCGCTTCGTGCCTGATTACGCTATATCAACCTTTCATGCGTATCTGGTCGGTTAAATCGTTGGGCAACACTTTGATGATGCTCGACTTTCCGATAGTTATTGCCATCGTCCTTTTATTTTACGTGAACAACGTAAGACAAGCCTGTTCAACGTTCAGAGAAGCGTTGGGGTTATGGGATCACGACAAAGTAAGACCGCTGTTTATATCCTTGTTTAACTTGATAGGAACTTTGATTTCAGCATATTACGGCTCGCTGCTTGGGATAATTTTATCGACCGTCGGCGCATACTTCTTCGTAAGTTTATATTGGGAAACCAAAATTCTTTTCAAATACTACTTCAAAAAATCGTGCGCGAATTACTTTTTAAGGATGTTCGTTTACTCGCTCGTAGCAATAGCGGTATCGTGCATATGCTACTTCGTTTGCGGTCTTATCGACGTACCGGGGATATCGGGTTTCTTTCTAAAACTGCTCGCGTGTGCAGCGTTAAGCCACGTATCATTGACAATTATTTATTGCAAAACACCAGAATTTGCCTATTGTTTTGCTAAATTAAGGAGGACTAAAATGTTGAGAGCGATTAAAACCGCAGTAAAAAGATTCGGTTTGTTTCACATCTGCAGCCAAAAACTTTGGGAATTGAACAGACAACAAAAAGTCTACGATAAACTTAATAAAAAATACGGTAAATTTGCAAAAACCGATTACGCACTTAACCCTGACGCGGGCGTTCCGAAAAAAATATGGTTTTGCTGGCTTCAAGGCATTGAAAATGCCCCGAAACTCATAAAAGCGTGTTACGAATCGTTAGTTAAAAATCTGCCTGATTACAAAATTGTCGTTATCACCGAAAACAATATGAAGGAGTACGTCGAAATTCCCGATTACGTATTAACGAAGTGGAAAAATAAAGTTTTTTCGAATACGCATTTCTCCGACATTTTAAGAATTGCTTTACTTTCGAAATTCGGCGGAGTATGGATAGATTCCACCGTTCTTTGCACAGGTAAAATGCCGAAATATATCGAAGATTCTCAATTTTTCGTCTATTCGAGTAAATATAAAAACGATGAGACCATCGATTTGTCGAGTTGGTTTATATATTCCGTACCGAACCACCCGATAATTTTGCAGACGAGAGATCTTCTCTACGAGTATTGGGCAAAGGAAAAAAAGTTAAAGCATTATTATGTTTTGCATATGTTTATGACTATGATTATGCGCGCAAATCCGAAATTCGTAGAAGATATGCCTTTCAAAACGAATATAGATCCGCATACTCTTCAATTCGTTTACCTGTTCAAAGAACCGAAAGAATTAGATATCGAATATATCAAAAATTTATCCGCCTTCCACAAGTTGTCGTATAAATTCGATAAATCTTTAACCGAAAAAGAAAATACCAACTACCGACTTATTTTAGACGGTAAATTTTAATCGATAAGCGAAATAATTATATTTTTTCAGTAAAAACGCTTGCGAAAACGGAATAAAAATATTAAAATATGCGCGTATGAAAAAGATACGCGCTTTTTTTGATAAATTGACCCGTCCTATAGATTTGACGGCAGGCGTTCCGTGGAAGGTTTTGCTTCGCTACGGCGCGCCCATAATGCTCTCGTACTTCCTGCAACAAATCTACGTCCTGACGGACGCGATTATATGCGGGCAGGTTTTATCCGCCGAACAGGTCGCCGGAGTAAACGACACCTTTCCTCTTACCTTTTTCTTTTTGCAATTCGCTTTCGGTTGCACCGCCGGTTTCGGAGTTATAACCGCCAAATGCGTGGGAGCGGGCGACGAAAAAGGAGCAAGACAATCGTTCGTTTCGCAAATATATCTTTCCGTCGTGATTTCCGTCATTCTGACGGTTGTATCGATTTGCCTTTTGCCTGCTCTGCTCGGGATAATCAACGTTACTACGGCAAATAAAGTCGTCTACGATTCGGCGTATATTTATTGCTTTATCATTTTCGCCGGGATAATCACGCAGATGGGCTACAACTGCATTTGCGGAATACTTCGTTCTTACGGCGACTCCGTTACCCCTCTTATATTCCTTGCGATTTCGACGGCGTTGAACGTCGGTCTGGACGTATTGTTTTTATCAGTATTCGAAATGGGCCCCGCGGGAGCGGCTTTGGCTACGGTAATAACGCAGGCGCTCAGCGTAATCGGATGCTTCGTATTTACGCAAATAAAATACCCGTCTTTAAGGCTCAAAAAAGAAGATTTCAAATCGGGGTTAAAATCGCTTTGGGCGCACCTTAAACAAGGTCTGCCGCTCGGCTTACAATTTTCGATACTTGCGATAGGCGTTATCATTATGCAAAGCGTCATCGTTAAATTCGACATCAAACCCGACGGAATAATGGTTGCGGGAACGCCCGCCCAGAACGGATTCGGAGCGGCAAGCAAACTATTCAACTTTTTGATTTCGTTCTATAACGGACTCGGAGCGGCAATTCTCGGTTTCAACGCCCAGAATTACGGCAAAGGCAACTTCGACAATATCAGAAAAGGCGTTTTGCAGTCGCTCGTTTTGGTTGTTATATTATACGTTATCTGTCTTATATCCGCGCTTTTACTAAGTATAAACGGCGCGTATCAATACGTGTTTATGAGTAAAGACAAGATAAACGCCGACACTATACGTTTCGGTAACGACTACGTTTTAGTCGCCTTTATCCCCTACTTTATTTTAGGATTTTTAATCGTTATAAGGAGCGCGGTTCAGGGCGTTTGCAAAGCGGGTTACGTTTTAGGCGCAGGCATTGCCGAATTGATTGCCCGTTCGTGTATATGCGCATTTTTGCCGATTATAATAAACGGCGGAGAAATCAATGCTTCGGCGTCGAGATGGGCGTATATAGCGACGTGCGCGGGCGACCCCGGCGCGTGGTTGTTCGCATCGTTATTGTTACTTATACCCTTATTCAAAAACATACTCGAAAAAAAATATTGATTTTGATACGTAAGGTTATATAAAGTTACAGCCCGCGGGTGATTATATCACCCCGCGGGCAGTAACGTTATTTTAATGGGTTAAGACAGTTTTTTGAGTTCGTAGAATTTGCCTTTTTTAGCGAGAAGTTCGTCGTAAGTTCCGCTTTCGACCATTTCACCGTCCTGCATTACGATTATCCTGTCGGCGTTACGAATAGTGGACAACCTATGCGCGACGATGAAAGTCGTTCTGCCCTTTACGCTTTTGGATATAGCGTCCTGAACGTGTTTTTCGGATACGTTATCGAGAGCGGAAGTCGCTTCGTCCAAAATCAGGATTCGCGGATTACGGATAAGCGCGCGGGCGATAGTAATTCTTTGTTTTTGTCCGCCCGAAAGTTTACCGCCGTTTTCGCCTATCATGGTGTCTATTCCGTTCGGCAACTCTCCTAAAAATTCGTCTACGTTGGCGTCTTTTATGGCTTTCATAAGGTCTTCTTCGGAATATTTACTCATTCCGTAAGTTATATTTTCTCTTATCGTTCCCGAAAACAAAATGCTGTTTTGCGGAACGACGGATATATGATGCCGATATTCCGACAAATCGATTTCGTCGGTAGATTTTCCGTCTATATAGAGTTTGCCTTTCGTAGGCATTAAAAAACCTATTATCAAGTTCATTATCGTCGATTTACCCGACCCCGACGCGCCGACGAACGCAACGCACTCGCCGTGGCTGACTTTAAGCGAAAAATCTTTTACCACGTCCTGTTCGCCGTCGGGATAACGGTAAGATACGTTATCAAACTCTACTTCGCCGACGATGTCGTTTACCTTTTTCTTGCCGATATTATACTCCACGTCTTTGGCGTTCATTATTTGGGAACCCGATTCGAGCGCTTCCGCCCCCGTACCTATCTGCGGTATTACGTTGACGAGCGAAGTTATATAAGCCGACAGCGACGAGAACATCGACTGATACAGCACGACTTCGCCCACGGATATATATTTTTTAAGAGCAAGGCACGCGCAAAAGACGAGGCACAAAGCGTTTAACAAAGTATTAACTACCCACGACCACGCGCCGAAACGGGCAATGGTTTTATCTACGTTTCTGCCCGAACCTTCGAGTTCGGATATGCTCTGTTTTACCGTTTTTATCTCTGTTTCTTCAAGTCCGTGAGATTTTGTTACGGGCGTCATAACGAGCATATTGGTGAGTTTGTTGCTCATATTCTCGGTCTTTATACGGTAATCGCGGTTACTTTGTCTGATCTTTTTACGGAACAGAAACGTAAGAAGCACGTTACACGGAATAACGCATATAAAAAACAACGCGACAAAACCGTTTTTATAAAACGCTATGACCGCCGAAATTATCGCGCTTATAACGTTAGGGATAATGCTTTGCAGAATACAGTTAAAAAGCGCGTCTACGGAGTCGGTATCTTTCAAAAATTTGGACTGAATTTTACCCGTTTCCATGTCCTTATGATAGGTTATCGACAGGCTTTGCAGTTTTCTAACGACCGTACTTTTAAGCCCGGCGCTCGTTCGGCGCAACGTTTTACTTACTATATGCCAACGCAAAATAGTCGTAGGAATATTCATAAGTATAAACGCCAGCATTATCGCCGAATCTATTATAATTCGTTGCCACGTGGCGTAAGTCGCTCCGCCGTCGGCAATAGCCCCCGTTACGACGTTTATTATATCCGAAGTCGCAAGCGGAACGATATACAGCGGCGACGACTGCAATATATATACGAGCGAACTTAAAATTATCGGCGCGATATTGATTTTTATAATCTTACTTAAAAATTTATTTTTTTTAACGCCCTTACCGTTTACCGATTCTCTGAAAAGATAGTCGTAGTCGGGTATGACGTTTTCGCTTCGTTTTCGCATAAACTCTCCGTTATTATTAAAAAAGGTCAGCCGCAACGACTAACCTGCAAGTATTATATCCGTTATAGCATACGGTGTCAAGCGTTTACGGCAAAAAAATATTTATCTGAAAAACGATTATAAATGACGACCGATAAATTAGACTTTATCGGTCGGCCGCTCGTTTTAAGGTATATGTAATAAGGGGAGAAATATGCGAGTTATGCGTTTACGGATACGTCGATAGAAATTTCAGTTCCGTAATCGCTCTTAAAAGTAAATTTATACGCGTCTTCGGTTTTAGTTACCGTTACTTTGGATTCTTTACCGTTTGCCTTGTAACTTACGTAGAAAACGTTATCCTGCTTCGTATCTCTTACTATTTCGAGTTTACCGTCGTACTTATCGCCGTGAACGAGAGTCAACGAAATTTCGGTTCTGCCGTTTTCGTGTTCGAACTCGAATTCGGTTTTCTGAACGCGCGCTCCGTTCTTGTAGATTTCAAATTCGTAAGAAGTTTCGTTTTCATTCTCTTCGCGTTCGGTCGAATAACTGAACTGTACGTAATTCTGTTCGTCTTTAGACGTTCTGAACTCTACCGAAAATTCGCTTTCGTCACCCTCGGTTTTGAGTTCTTTTTCGCCGTATATCGCGTATTCCTTTTTATTTTCGCCTTCGCCGTAAACGATTAAGCCTTCGAGTTTGCAAGAAACTTTTTCTTCGGTAACGCCGTCGTCTTCGTCGGTTTCGGTTTCGGTCTTTAACGCGCTTTGATTATAATACATTTGGGCAACTACGTCGTCGTCGACGGTAACCGTCATAACGTATTCGTAATTATAAGCCGTTTTATCTTCGTTTACTTCGATTTTTTCTTTGATATTGCTCGAAACGAGTTTTTCGAACATGACGATATTGTTTTTGATTTCGGTCATATTCTGGTAAAGATAACCGGTCGGGAGTTCTGTATTACCGTCGGCGTTAAACGAGCCGTTTACGCTTCCCGCTCCGCCGAGCGTATTAAGGTACGCCGCGCTGGAAACTGCGGAAGTCGCGTATACGTCGTTAGCGGTGGTAGTAGCGGTCTTGTTATCGGCGTCTTTCTTGCCGGTATTCGAGCAGCCCGCAACACCCATACAAAGGGCGGCGCAAAGGGTAAGAGAGCCGAGAGCAGTCAACAATTTTTTATTCTTTTTCATAATAGTAATCTCCTTTTATTGGATTTTTTATCCGGACTTTTCGTCCTTTCTGCCTTATATACGATTTACGCGTTACGATTTTCCAACTTTTTCTGAATTTTTTTTTAATTTCGGGTAAAATTTTTTACGCCGCGTAAAAACCGCCTTTCCGGG
>ERZ779681.546-NODE-546-length-12855-cov-1.78414_pt1 | contig 12855 bp, 8 predicted proteins | sample MGYA00511905_ERZ779681 | MGnify/ENA primary metagenome ERZ779681 (study PRJEB29588, sample SAMEA2144578) | human gut metagenome | biome: human gut; feature: human-associated habitat; material: faeces | place: Denmark | collected 2008/2010 ... | reverse complement strand
CCCCCCCCCCCCAGCCACTACATCATACTGGTTATCAATAAGTTCCTTTAACGTCCCAACTGCAAAGTCAGGAGTTCCCATAAATACAACCTTCAATATTAATCTTCCTCCGTTTCAGTTTCCATAAGTGGACCTTCTGCCTTATCAACATACATTACTCCGTCAAGATGATCAATCTCGTGTAAAAGACATCTTGCAAGAAGTTCTTCACCCTCAACGATAATCTCTTCCATATCTTCATTAAGTGCCTTAACCTTGGCATAAGATGGTCTTGTCACGATACCAACCTTACCCGGAACACTAAGACAGCCCTCCTGTCCTGTCTGTGAACCACTTGTCTCAAGAACTACAGGGTTAATAAGCACTATTGGATCATCACCACAGTCAATTACTACTAATCTCTTTCTTATTCCTACCTGTGGAGCTGCAAGTCCAACTCCATTAGCCTCATACATTGTTTCAAACATATCATCAATAAGTTCCTGTATTCTAGGTGTCATCTCAGTTATTTCTTTTGCTTCTTTTCTTAATATCTCATCACCTAATGTTCTTATATTTCTGATTGCCATAACTTCCTCCATAATCAAATAACATATGCGTATGTTTAATTAACATCATATGCAATGTTAATATTCTTGTAATCTGAACTTCCATTAATATTATTATCCAGCATATCCATAATTAGTTCAAGTGCTTTAAAGCTTGAACTTCTTAAATATATCTGCTTCGTGTATATATCTTTAATCTTGTATATAGAAGCATTTGATGGACCAAGTACTATAATCTTGTCATCTTTAACAGTATTGTTATCCTGAATATACTGCTGTATCAAAGCTTTAATATTTCCTGCACGCTCTGATAACAGCTTCTCATTAATACTGCTTATGTTAATCTTTACCATATTATTAACAGGTGGATATGAAAGCAGCTTCCTGTAAGACATTTCCTGCTCATAAAAACTCTTATAATTCTGCTCCGCCGCACATAACAAGCCATAATTATCAGGTGAATATGTCTGTATTACAACTTCACCCTTTCTTTCTCCTCGTCCAGCTCTTCCTGCCGCCTGTGTTATAAGCTGGAATGTACGCTCAACAGCCTTATAATCACTTGCATACAAGGATATATCTGCCGCTACGACTCCGACAAGAGTAACCTTTGGGAAATCGTGTCCCTTTACTATCATCTGCGTGCCTATAAGTATATCTGCCTGTTCTGTCGCAAATGCACTTAATATATTCTCGTGTCCGCCTTTGCCTTTGGTTGTATCCATATCCATTCTTAATACCCTTGCCGCAGGAAACATCTTCTTAACTGCATCCTCTACAGCCTCTGTTCCTGCCTTAAAGCCAAGAATATACTTAGAACCACATTCAGGGCATAACGATACATTAGGAGTCTCGTATCCACAATAATGACATACAAGTTTTCCATTCCTGTGAAGTGTCATAGATACATCACAATGCGGACATTTCATAACATAGCCGCACGACCTGCACGAAACAAATCCGGCAGTTCCCCTTTTATTAAGAAACAGCATTATCTGTTCGTGTTTATTAAGCCTGTCACTGATAAGCTCATACAGCTTTCTTGAAAATATTGTCCTGTTACCTGTCTTTAACTCCTGTCTCATATCAGCTATATATACCTGTGGCAGGCTTGCCTCTCCTGCCCTGTTATTAAGCTCTATAAGCTTATACTCGCCTGCTTCTGCCCTGTAATAGCTGTCAATTGATGGTGTTGCAGAGCCTAGTATAACAGAAGCTCCCGCCTCCTTTGCAATATGTATTGCAAGGTCTTTGGCGTGATATCTTGGGACTTGCTCTGATATATACGCACCCTCGTGTTCCTCATCTATAACAATAAGTCCAAGATTAGGAAACTGTGTAAACAATGCCGATCTTGGACCTATCATAATACTTATTTCACCTTTAAGTGCTCTTACGAACTGGTCATATCTCTCACCTTTTGACATTCTTGAATTAATAATAGACACTTTATCCCCAAATCTGTGATAAAATCTCTGAACAGTCTGAAATGTAAGTGCTATCTCAGGTATAAGCATTATAACCTGCCGTCCGGAATTAATAGTATGTTCAATAACATCAAGATACACTTCTGTCTTTCCGCTTCCGGTTACTCCTCGTATAAGATATGTATTGAACGCTCTATTATCATAATCCTCCACTATTGTATCAACGGCTCTTTGCTGTTCCTCGTTAAGCACAACCTTTTTATTAAAAATGTGCTTATCAGACACAGGATTTCTATAGTAACTTTCAACCTTGACATTTATAATTCCGTCTGCTTCAAGTGCCTTTACTGTTGCTGGCGAAATATTAAGCTTGTCTTTTACTATCTCCATATCAATAACAGGTTCATCAATAAGTGCACACATAAGCCTGTACTTAGCTTTCGCTTTTTTCTCATATATGCTTATAAGTTCTTGTGCCTTTTTAGTATCAACCAAAAGGCAGACAGACTTTTTCGGCTTATGTCCGACCTCGTCCTTAACAGGAATAACCGTCTTTAATGCCTGATTCATAGTACAGCCATAATGCCGTTTCAGCCACGCTGCAAGCTTTATCATACTTTTAGCGACATTTACTTTTCCTGTAACAACACTGTCAATGCTCTTTATCTTATCAACAGGATATGATGGCTTATCAGTTAAACCAATTACATATCCTGTTATAATTCTGTTACCTTTTCCAAAAGGCACTCTTACAGATGTTCCGATATCAACACTACCATCCATATCATCAGGCACAGCATATTGGAATGTCTTATCAAGCTGTTCGTGTGAAATATCTATTATTATATCAGCGTACATTTTTCTCCTTTAATTCTTCAAGAACTTCTGATATAAGAACACGTTCGTCCATAGGATATTTAACGCCTTTTATCTCCTGATAATCTTCGTGTCCCTTACCTGCAAGCACGATAATATCTCCAGGTTCACCATTCTCAATAGCATATTTAATAGCTTCTTTTCTGTCTGCAATATCAATATGCTTACCTGTAGTCCTGTTAATTCCAGTCTTAATATCTTCCATAATAGCAAGAGGCTCTTCAAATCTTGGATTATCAGATGTTATAATCGTAAGGTCTGCTAATCTTCCAGACACTTCACCCATCTCAAATCTTCTCTCTTTAGAGCGGTTGCCACCACAGCCAAACAGGCATACAAGTCTATGTGGATTGTACTCTTTAAGTGTCTTTAAAATACTCTCTAAGGACATCGCATTATGAGCATAATCAATCATAAGAGTAAACTTATCAGATACTGGAACAAGCTCTATTCTTCCTTTAACCTTTACATCTTTCAATACATTTTCAACAATAGCATTATCTACATTAAAATGTCTTGTAACAGCTATTGCACACAATGAATTATATACTGAGAACATTCCCGGAAGTGAAAGTTCCACATCCATATTGACAAGACCACTACACTTATAAGTAAGACCTATCTTTCCTCTCTCATGGAACAACTTGATATCACTTGCCTTTATGTCTGCATCTTCTGATATGCCATACTTCTCAACACTGCATACAGAGTCTCTTAATATATCAGCTGTATGCTTATCATCTGCATTGACTATTCCTGTCTTGCACTGCTTAAAAAGCTTAGCCTTACATTCAAGGTACTCCTCAAATGAAGCGTGCTCATTAGGACCGATATGATCAGGCTCAAGATTAGTAAATACTCCGATGTCAAATACAATACCTGCAGTTCTGTCAAGCTTTAAGCCCTGTGAGGATACCTCCATAACTACTGCCTTACATCCCTCATCAACCATTTTCCTGAAGGTTTTATGAATCTGTATTGACTCAGGTGTTGTATTGCAGGACGGAACAGCCTCATCTCCTATAACTGTCTCGATAGTTCCGATAAGACCTGTCTTTATTCCACACGCACAAAGAACATTCTTTATCATATAAGTTGTAGTTGTCTTACCCTTAGTTCCTGTAATTCCAATTGTAAACAACTTCTTATCAGGATTGCCGTAAAATGCTGCTGACATAAGTGCAAGGGCAAGTCTTGTATTATCACATTCTATAACTGCTGCCGGTATCTTCTCTGTATTATACTGTGATCCCTTCTGTACAACTATTACAGCCGCCTTATCCTTAACCTGCTCTATATATTTATGTCCATCGCTTACCGAACCAACTATGCAGACAAAGATACCTCCGTCTGTTACTTTTCTTGAGTCAGAAGCAATACCTGTAACAGTTGTATTAATATCACCATTAACAACTGTATATTCAAAATGTTCTACTTCATTAGCTCTGCATATATCCAAAATATCTTTTAACTGCATAACTGCTCCTTTCTTTTCAAGACACCTAGAATAATCCTGTTATCTTCTCATTCTCTTCATCATAATCAATGCCTTCTGCCGCTGGCACTTTAGGAAGTCCTGGCATAGTAAGAACTTTTCCTGTAAGTGCTACAACAAAGCCTGCACCAGCATCAACATACACTTCTCTAATATTAATTGTAAAACCTTCTGGTCTTCCTAACTTAGATGCATCATCAGACAAAGAATACTGTGTCTTAGCCATACATACAGGAAGATTTCCAAAGCCCATCTGTGTAATATGGTCAAGTTCCTTCTTAGCCTTAGAATCATATGTAACACCATCTGCTCCATATATTTCTTTAGCTATTGTCATAATCTTATCCTCTAATGGAAGTTCATCTTCATATAAAGGCTTAAAATCGCTCTTCTTATCAAATGAAGCAAGCACCTTATCTGCAAGTTCTATTCCGCCTGCTCCGCCGTCTGCCCATACATTAGATAATGCAAATTCACAGCCTAATTCTTCACAGTGCTTCTTTATGAATTCATATTCTTCCTCTGTATCTGTCACAAATGAGTTGAGTGTAACAACTACAGGTACACCATACTTGTGAATATTCTCAATATGTTTATCAAGGTTTACTATACCATTCTTTAAAGCTTCCATATCTGGCTTTGATAATTCCTGCTTAGGAACTCCACCATTATATTTTAATGCCTTAACAGTAGCTACAATAACAACTGCATCAGGCTTAAGTCCAGCCTTTCTGCACTTAATATCAAAGAACTTCTCAGCTCCAAGATCTGCACCGAAACCAGCCTCAGTAACAGCAATATCTGCCAGCTTTAAAGCAAGCTTTGTTGCTCTTACAGAATTACATCCGTGTGCAATATTGGCAAATGGTCCACCGTGTACAAGCACAGGTGTATTCTCTAGTGTCTGAATCATATTAGGCTTTATTGCATCTTTTAATAAAGCTGCCATAGCTCCTGTTGCCTTTAAATCCTTGGCTGTAACAGGATCTCCTGCATAATTATATGCAACAATTATCTTGTCAATTCTTTCCTTTAAATCTTTCATATCCTCAGCAAGACAGAGTATAGCCATAATCTCTGAGGCTACTGTAATTATAAAATGATCTTCTCTTGTAACACCATTAGGCTTGTCACCAAGTCCGATTACGATATTCCTAAGAGTTCTATCATTCATATCCATACATCTCTTCCATACAATTCTCTTAGTATCTATTCCAAGAGCATTACCCTGATGTATATGATTATCAAGCATTGCTGCAAGAAGGTTGTTAGCTGATGTTATCGCGTGGAAATCACCAGTAAAATGTAAATTAAGATCTTCCATAGGAACAGCCTGTGCGTATCCGCCGCCGGCAGCTCCTCCCTTTATACCAAAGCAAGGTCCTAATGATGGTTCTCTTAATGCAGCAATTGCACTTATTCCTTTCTGGTTAAGTGCTTCTGTAAGTCCAAGACTTATTGTAGTCTTTCCCTCACCTGCCGGAGTTGGATTGATAGCTGTAATAAGAACAAGCTTTCCATCTTCGTTATTCTCTACTCTGTGGATAAGCTCATCTGATAACTTAGCCTTATACTTTCCATACATTTCAAGTTCGTCTTCTGTTACTCCAACCTTTGCCGCAACATCTTTAATATTCTCTAAATGTGCTTCCTGTGCTATCTGAATATCGCTCTTAATTTCCATAATTTCATCCTTTCCCGCAGCGTAATTATAATGACAGGACTAATGCCCTGACTATGATACTTATGCTACTACATATATCATATATAATCTATTTTGTACATATATTCATTATATATTTTTAATAAATTCTTCAAATTCCTCTGCTGTCATAAGCACCTTCCTTGGCTTAGTGCCAATCTCTGGTCCTACAACACCGGCATCTGCTAACTGGTCCATTATTCGTCCTGCCCTGTTGAAGCCAATCTTAAACTGTCTTTGTAACATTCCAATTGAACCTCTCTCTTTCTCAATAACAAAACGTCCTGCATCTGCAAATAATGAATCTCTGTCATCCTGCTGTTCTGCTGCCTGTCCCCCGGCTTTTGAAGCTATGGCAGTCTCATTTATGCTCTCATCGTAATTAACCTCGCCTGACATATTATCTTTAAGGAACTGCACAACCTTTGACACTTCTTCATCTGACACAAATGCTCCCTGAACCCTGATTGGCTTAGGTATATTAGATGGGAAGTATAACATATCGCCTTTACCTAACAGCTTTTCTGCACCATTCATATCAAGTATAGTTCTTGAGTCAACACCCGATGACACGGAAAATGCTATTCTTGACGGTACATTTGCCTTAATAAGTCCAGTTATTACATTAACCGATGGACGCTGTGTTGCTATAACCATATGGATACCCGCCGCTCTTGCAAGCTGTGCAAGCCTGCATATTGCATCTTCGACCTCTCCTGGTGCTACCATCATAAGATCTGCAAGCTCATCAATAATTATAACTATCTCTGGCAGCTTTTCAACAGGAATTTCTCCTTCTTTGAATTCCATCTTTGCAGCTATGTCATTATAGCCCTTAAGATTACGTGCACCAACACCTGCAAACTTCTTATATCTTGTATTCATCTCATTGACTGCCCAGTTAAGAGCACCTGCCGCCTTCTTAGGCTCTGTCACAACCGGAAGCAGCAAATGTGGTATTCCATTATATATGCTTAACTCAACAACCTTAGGGTCAACCATAATAAGCTTTACTTCATCAGGGCGTGCCTTATATAAAATACTCATTATAATTGTGTTAATACATACTGATTTACCTGAACCAGTAGCTCCTGCAATAAGAAGGTGAGGCATTCTTGCTATATCTGCAACAATGGTCTTTCCTGCTATATCCTTACCTGCTGCAAATGCAATCTTTGACGAAGTATTCTTAAATGTATCAGTTTCTATTAGCTCTCTTAAGAATACACTGCCTGCCTCTTTATTAGGAACTTCTATTCCTATGGCTGATTTGCCTGGAATAGGTGCTTCTATTCTTATATCTGCTGCCGCAAGGCTTAACTTAATATCATCTGCTAAAGATACTATCCTGCTTACCTTAACACCAAGCTCAGGCTTTAATTCGTATCTTGTTACTGATGGTCCGCAGCTTATATCTGTAATATCGACCTTAACACCAAAGTTCTGCAATGTCTGCTTTAATGTGATTGCTGTATCCCTGTTCTCACGCTCAAGATTAGAAGCTTTCGAATTAGTATTGCGTTTAAGCAGGCTGACTGGCGGGAACTTATACTGCTTAGAACTTTCAGCCGATGAATCAGCTGTATTTTCTGCATATGAATTGACTATATTTTCTGTACCTGAATTTGCTTTATCTTCTATATCTGTATTCGCTGTGCTTTGTATAATTTCACCTAAACCATTATCTTCTGATTTATACATATCATCTGAGCCGTCAGCAGCATTCTTGATGATATTGTCCTCAGCATTGTCCTGATGTGTGCTTATATTTTCCTCTGACGCACTATCCACATGCAGCTCCCATACTGGTTCTCTGCTTATACGAGGCATAGGTGTAATCAGCGGATCGTATATATCATCACTATACATATCATCTTCATTATCCACAGCCTCTATCTCTGTTATATCTATATCTGAACCTTCATTCCTGTTATCGTCATATATTGTAAGGTCATTAGTAACACCCCTGACAACATTATTCATACGTGATTTAGCAGGGGCTTCTTCTCTTGCTTCTTCCTGTAACATTCTTACACGATTGGAATGTTCCTTATATTCTGAATAATCTTTTCTTGCCTCACTTACTATCCTCTCTCCGCCATTACGGATACCTTTGATAAATGATTTCTCTGTAATAACGATTATACAGATAATAGCAAGAATTATAAGTATAACTAAAGAACCTGCCATACCCAGTGGATTTAACATCTTACATAATATTCCTCCAAACAGGCCGCCTCCAGTCTTATACTCTGAACAATATGTAAAATATGTACCAACCGGCTCTTTTATATCCGGCACATTAGTAACTCTCTGCCACAAAGCTGCCGCAATAACCGACAATACATATGCCATAGCTGCTTTAATCTTCATAACTCCGATAATATCTTTATTGGCAAGCATAAACATAATACTTACAGCTATAATCACCGGAACTATATAAGCAGCAATTCCAAATAATCCAAACATAAACCATTTAATTGAACGCCCAACAATTCCTGCCATATTAAAATTACTGAGCAGGAGGATAATTGCACACGCTAAAGCTATTAAAAAAACTATCTCATCCCTTAGCTGGTTATTCATCTGCGATGAATTGCTTCCTGTATTCCTTGAAGATGAGCTTTGGGAACCAGAACCCCTTGCATTAGGGCTTTTCGTGCCATTTCCTTTGTAATTAGAGCTTTTCTTAGTTGTATTGCTATTTCCTGAATATGAAGTTTTACCTGATTTGCTGTTAGACGTCGTCTTTCTTTTGGTACTGCTGGTCTTCTTGCCTGTACTTTTACTTCTGCCTGAAGCCATATATCTAACTCCTCCATATACTACTAGTGAACTACCACTAAGCTAAAGCTTACTGGCTTCTTGCTTCAACGTCCTCGTAACCTACTAACTCCACAAGCGTAACTTCGGGCTGAACCATCCCTAGTTGTATTTTGTTATGCAGAGAGTAGTCTGAGTCCCTCTGCTAATATATTCTGACTTGCATTGAGGTCTCTATCATGTTTTGTCCCACATACAGGACACGACCATATTCTTATTGCAAGATTTTTTACATCTGTATTCTTATATCCACAGCACCCACACAACTGACTGCTCGCATAGAATGTATCGACCTTTATATACTGACGATTGTTCCATTCAGCCTTGTATTCCAATTGTCGTGTTAGTTCATACCATGAACAGTCTGCTATTGATTTTGCAAGGTTGTGATTTTTTATCATATTGGATATTGCCAGATTTTCACTTACTATCACTTGGTTATCGTTGATTAGTTTATGTGAGATTCTATGCAGTTTATCTTTTCTGATATTTGTAATTCTTTCATGGCATCCTGCTATCTTTCGTTTCATTTTATGGAAATTGGCACTGCCTTTTTCCTTATGTGCAAGCTGACGTTGTAATTTTACCAACTGTTTTTCGTATTTCTTTAATGTCTTAGGATTTTCAAACTTATCTCCATTTGATGCGGTACATAAATCTTTAATTCCTAAATCCAGTCCAACCTTATTATCAGTATGTGGAAGTTCGATATGCTCTGTTTCTACAAGTATTGACACATAATACTTTCCACTGGGTACTTGAGAAATCGTAACGCTTTTGATTGTTCCAACAAAACTACGATGCTGTTTTATCCTTACATATCCAATCTTAGGTAACTTTATGCATTTCCCAACAATCGCAACTGAACCTTTCTGATTGTTTGTTGTATAGGCTTTGTGGTTGTTCTTTTTGCTCTTGTATTTAGGAAAACCCACTGATTTATCACGAAAAAAATTGCGATATGCACTCTGTAAATTCATCTGTGCATTGGCAAGTGCTAATGAATCCACTTCTTTCAGCCATGGAAATTCCGATTTATACTTTGCAGGAGTAACAGACAAAGATTTACCTGTTTCCTCGTAACAGGCTATCTTTTCAGCAAGCATGCGATTATATACAAAACGCACACAACCGAAAGTCCTGGCAAAATATTCTCTTTGTTCTTTGTTTGGATATAATCGGAATTTATATGCTTTCTGAACCATAGCTTATCCTTTCTCTGAAAGTTCTTTTTCCAGTTCTAAAATCCGTTCCATCATACCAATGATATATGGTGGGGGAGTACGTCTTTCGTGCTCCCAATCCTGTAATGCTGCTGTAGGTATGCCAATATAATTTATCCATAAGCATACCGCCTTTCTTAATATACTTATATTATAAGGTATTGCCACATAATAGTCGACCATAATTTTACATTTACCCTTGGTTTTCGATATATTCCTTTAGAATTTTTTCACTGACATTTCCAACTGAACATACAAAATATCAATCCATCCAAAAGGTATGTTCTTTCCAAAAGCATTTAGAAAGATAAGTATTATATTTCTTCCAGATATGATAAGTGGTATAGCTTTTCATAGTTCTGTAATAAGTATTTACTATGATTTTTTGATTTCCATTCGCCCATGACAAATCTCCTTTATTTGATTTATCGGTAACGGACGATTGTTTTAGAACAATCTGTCTATGACTGACGCATTCATCCACTCAGCTAAAGCTAACTGGATTTCTGCTAAATTGTTTTAAAGGTGTAAATGCTTTAATATATGCTAAAATAGATATCTTACCCACAAAGCAAAATTCTTTATGAGCTTCATCTGACGTTCTCTATATGATGATAACTCTACCGGCTTTACGTTATATGGATTATCATAGCTTCCATCTTTATCAGCCTTTCTTGCTACCCTTTCATAGCCCTCCATTGACTGATTCAACTCTCTGTTAATATCCTTGCTATCTATCACAAGCATAAGCTCTGTATCCAGATAAGCACTTCTCATATCTATGTTAAATGAGCCTATAACTGATATGTTATCATCAATCAGTACTGACTTACCATGGTATGAATAACCGCCTTCATATTCCCATACATCAATCCCTGTACCAAGTATCCTGTTCTTATTAACATAATAATCTGCAGAACCAAATGGATTGCCATTGTTAGCAACTGAATTCGTCATAAGTGATACATCACCCACTGTGTCACAAACCGACTTTAGCCCTTCATACATATAATCGTTGCATATAATATAAGGTGTATGCAGCTTAACTCTGCTTTCAGCCTTCTTCATAAGTTCAACAAGCTGATACCATACATATGGTTTCTTTGATGAATATTCTATGGGATTACTCAAAAGTGCTACATTATTCACTTCATAAGCATCTTTAAACATATCCTTATAAACACTTTTCCCAAGACCTTTATAAATACCATTATCTGTATTGTCTTCACAATAGTCTGCATATAATGAATGAAGTTCTTCCCTGGCTGCTGCCACTTTCTTCTTAGCTGCCAGCTTGTTTTTCTTATCTGTGATTCTGGAACTGTCCACCGAATTATTATGTGAATATGTATTCTCTACACAATAATTATATTCATTTTTCTCTGATATTGTAAAATATGTGTCTGTATCCGTAAGCGCATTTACCCCATTGATAAAAGCCTTACTTTCTTTATAATTCCATACTTTCCCAAAATACGAGAGAATATCGTTAACAGAACTATTCTCATCTGGATTCTCGCAATACACCAACGCATCTCTGTCATAATTCTTATATGGCGAGCTGCTTCCTAAAAAATATGAAAATGTGTTTCTTCCACCTATTATATAACTGCTTCTATCAGCTATAAGATACTTATCATGAAGTCTTCCCATAGATTTCCATGGTGCAAACGGATTGACCTTATTATATATCTTAATGCTTGTTCCTTCTCCAGCTGCCAACGCTTCAAAATAAGGATTACCATTCATACGGAGAAATCCAGATACTCCATCAACTATTACATTTACCGATACTCCACGTTCTGAAGCATCTAGAAGCGCACCAAGAATAAGCTTTCCACTATCATCTGCCCTGAAATCAAAGGTTGATAATATAATCTCATCCCTAGCGTTGCTTATCAGCTTAATACGCTCAAGCAGTGCATCTCCATTATCTTCTATAACTTCCGCCATTTCCGGCTCTGTTCTTGTCTTCCATATATTATCAACAGACAGCTCTTCTTTGTCCTCTTCCGTCAATACTGGCTGTTTATGATATGTAATAAGCGCACAACCAACTATGGCAATCACAATAATAAGTAGTATAGCAAGTATTATTAAGAATACTTTTATCACTTTCTTTAATCTATTTATACGCATATACTTTTTCCCTTTTTAATTATATAATCATCTGGAACTATATCTTATTGTATAAGCTGCAAAACGTGCAACATCTTGTATTCTATCAGTATATACTGTTTATTGCAAGATTAGTTGTGATTTCTTTATATATTCTTTATGCGTTTTATTTTTTTATTTTGATGCAATCTCAATGATTCATAGGAACTATTAATTAACCTCGACAGCTAGATAACTACCCAAAAACTTGACATAGGGATTTTATACTCTTTTTACAATCAAAAGAGATTAATTCATGGGTATATATCTTTAATTCATTATCAGAAAAATTTATATTCCACTATGTATCTATTAAAACCTGCGGTGCGCATTACACAATCACAATCACTGACATTTACATTCCACTATGTATCTATTAAAACCTATCTGAATTATAGCTTATATAATCATCACTATTATTTACATTCCACTATGTATCTATTAAAACTGGTCTGTAGAGCTGGGCAGACCAACACTTGAAAAGATTTACATTCCACTATGTATCTATTAAAACCAAGTCTTCATCTGGTATCTTATAAGTCTTATTTTTATTTACATTCCACTATGTATCTATTAAAACGAGGTCAGCACCGGCGGCATATTC
>ERZ779681.544-NODE-544-length-12924-cov-1.9613_pt1 | contig 12924 bp, 10 predicted proteins | sample MGYA00511905_ERZ779681 | MGnify/ENA primary metagenome ERZ779681 (study PRJEB29588, sample SAMEA2144578) | human gut metagenome | biome: human gut; feature: human-associated habitat; material: faeces | place: Denmark | collected 2008/2010 ... | reverse complement strand
TTGCCGAAGAATCTCTTTTAAGAAGTGAATAAAAGCTAAGTGACTAAGTTACTAAGAAAAACTTAGGTCATGCTGAACCTCGTTTCAGCATCTTGCCAACATTAAATTATAAATTTCAACGATTGAGGAAATTCACTGGATTGCTTCACTTCGTTCGCAATGACATTTCACAAGTCATTCTATACCTTTACCCCTTTTAGGGTCAAAAAACATCTCTAACCCCTGTTTCATTTGATAAGGAATATCGATATCATAATCCATAGTAAATTTCAGCATTTCATTTTGTCGATTATCTTTTGCTCTGAACCCTTGTTTAAAATAAAACTTATGAGGGTCTTTATCATCATATTTTGTTTTCATTGCGATAACCCTTAAACGTCCCCCAAGGTTCAATTTTTTGCTCATATTTTTAGCAAAGTTTATTAATGAGGTTCCGACTTTTAACTCCTTATTCTGGTGATAAAAACTCCTAAGATGCGAAATATAAACATCATTCTTTTCAGGAGCAAGTTTTATATCACCTAAAAATGCACCCTTTTTGCAACCAACACTATTGGTAGAAAACATATTATATGTATTGCCACATTTATATAAAAGCCTGTTTGGAAAGTTTTGTTTTATCGGTACCATATTGTATTAATACTCCTAAAAGAAAAAATTTGCTACCCAAAAACTTTAAAAATACTCATAAAAAAGAACCCTTAGATAGACTATCTAAGGGTTTAAATTTGTGATAAAGAATTTAGACTTATGCTACAATTCCATTTGCTTTCATTAAATAATCAAGAGCTTGGTAATCTGCTGCTGTAGGACCTTGATGAGCTGTTTGTTGAACACCTGCTTGAGCTTGTTGAGCTTGTTGAGCTTGAAGCAATGCTTGATATTCATTGAAAGCTTGGTCATAAGCCTTAGCATAATCAGCTTCTGTAGGAGCTTGTTGAGCCTGAGTTGCTTGTTTGTATTGTGCAACTTGTTCGTTTTGTAATTCTTGCATTAACATTTCATCTAAAGAAGGACCACCTACTGAAGGATTTACCCATTCATTTGTTGCAACGATTGTATGAGCTTTACCAATGTTTCCTGGTACTGATAATTGTGTAAATGGAACTCGTTTTCCTGCGACAAAAGGTACATCAGCTTTACCGTATAGATTGTTAAATGTTTGGAAGAATTGACCGGCTTTTGGAATAAATGCTCCTGTGTAATCTGCACCTGATGCTGCTAATTGGAAAGCTTGGTTTGATGCATTTTGAATTTTTGCTTGAGCTAATTCTTGGTAAGCATTGTTTACTGCATCTTTTGCATCAAGCATTGTTCTATGAGCTTCTAATCTTTCAGCTGATGTATCACCTTTTTCATATTTGTTATAAGCTTTTTCAGCAGCTGCATATTCTTTTTGAGCTTTGTCGTATGCTTCTTGAGCCTTGAACGCTTTTTGAGATGATTCAGTTGAATTTTTAGCTAATGTTTCATATTCTTTACGACTTGGTAATTTGAAACCTAATTCTCTTTGTTGTTCACGAAGTTTTGTCAATTTAGCAACCTGTTCAGGAGTTCTGTCTTTCACTTTAACCTTTTGAAGAGTTTCAATTTCTGCTCTGATATTTCTTGCTTGAGTAGTCTTTTGATTAAGAACAGATTTGTAAACTTCCATTTGTTGTTCTAATTTAGCAATTTCATGTTCTTTTAAGAATTTAACACGTTTATTTGTATAAGATTCTGTTTGATGTTTCAATGTTTTAATTTGTTCTTGAAGTTTATTAACTCTTGTTTGTGCATTAGCAAATGATTTTTCAGAATTAATTTCTTGATAAGCTTGTTCAACATTTGCTTTTTGTTCTTCTAATCGTTTTATTTGTTTATTTAATGAATACTTAGCACCTTTGTCTGTTGTAGCCGCAACTTTTTCTTGTAATTCAGTTATTCTATCTTCATATTGTTTTACTCTATTTGTTTGTTGTTCTTCAATAGTAGGAACTTTTGTAGCATTTTTATAATTAGCAACAACTGTATCTTTAAATCCTGTCCAATTTTCCTTAGCTACAGTTCTTAATGTTTGGAAACCACCAGCTCTATAAGCATTGTAGCCTGTTTTAAGACCTGAGAAACCTTTTGAGAACCCGATTGTTGTAGAATCCCAACCGGCTCTTAAAGTACCCATAAATCCATCATATTTAGCTGCATCAACCCCAGGAACTTGTCTCATAGTAGCTTTTGCACCAACTAAGGACAATCCTAAACCTGCGACATTAGAACCTGTATCCTCCATCGCAGCTATTGCTTGAGCATCAGTTTTAGCAGTCCAGAATTGATATTGAGATTTTGCAAGACCAGCACCAGCTGTCGCAACGCCAAGACCGGCAATTATAGCAGGAACTGCAGTACCAGCAGTCAATACACATGCAGCCGCAATACCAGCACCTATTGCAACATTTTTCAATAATCTACCGGCACTCCAATTGCCGTTTCTATCAAAACCAATTAGACCTCCGGCAAAGTTTAATAAACCTTTACCAAAAGATTTTAAACCTTTCCAAAATCCAATTTTACCATCATCTTTTCCTACAACATTATCTGATTTTGCAGATTGATTTTGCGTCATTATTGATTCTTCATCTGCAGAATTTGTTTGTTGAACATATCCGTTTTGTTGAGCTAACAAAGCGCGTCTTCTAATTGCGTCTTGTGCCATTAAGTCTGCATTGTTAATTGCATAATTTGTCATCTTGTCTTACTCCTATATCCCCAATAACATTAATCGTGTAATAATTAATTCCCGTACTAATATAAAGTATTTTTGTTTCTCAAAATTGCCTCTATCATGAGATTTCATGCACAAAACCAAGCTATACTTGAATCATGTTGCGTTACAAAAGTTTACAAACCTATTTCTATTTATTATATCGATTTACATAAGAAAAATTAATGTGAATAAAAAATTTTAAAAAGTCCAAAATAAATGTAAATATATAGGCACATTTTACAAAAACCTACTGTATTATAGGAATAGATTGAAAGGAGAATTGAATAAATGGAAGAAAAACAGCAAGAAAAGGTTTTTAACTCAAAAAACAATATTGATTCCAAAGCCAAAAAACTTTGGACGATACTTGGAATGTCTTTATTATTACTAATTCCTATAGGATTTTTATCACTGGTCATTTCTGACAGAACAGCATACAGAAACGAAGCCATCAGAAATGTAATAAAATCGTGGGCTGACCCACAAACAATCATAACTCCATCAATGTCTTTTAAGGATAAAAACGAAAAGAATGAAGATGTTGTTAAAAGATTAGAGCTTGGAAATTATAACGCAGATGTTGTAATCAAAACAGAAGTTAGAAAAAAGGGGATATTCAAGGTTCCTGTCTATACTGCAGAGATTTCTCAAAAGGGGGATTTCATCAACAAATACGGAGATTTGAGCAAAAAACAAATTACTGTTGCTGTTGGTATCAGTGACAAACGAGGGTTTGTGACTGAACCGATTTTCAAGATTAATAACGCAGAATCGAAAAAACTACAAGATAATACCTATACAACCACATTGAACACCAATGCTAAAACAATTCCGTTTGAAATCACATACAAAATAAAAGGGTTAAATGAAATAAATGTAATGCTAGGTGGTGTAAATAATCATATTTCAGTGCAAGGGAATTGGAAAAACCCGAGTTTTGAAGGTGATTTTTTACCTACAGAAAGAAAAGTTACAAACAAAGAGTTTAGTGCTAATTGGTCTGTTCCAAAGATTGCATTATCAACGGATACTAAAGGCCCGTCCTGCATTACAGTATCCTTACTGGTACCTGTAGATAGTTATTCTATGACAAGCAGAGCTTTGAAATACGGATATCTGTTGTTAGCATTAACTTTCTTGGGATATTTTATATTTGAGGTTACATCAAAAGAAAATAACAAAATCCACCCTATACAATACTGCTTGTTAGGTATAGCTGTTCTGATGTTTTATTTGTTATTGGTATCTATATCAGAACTTTTAACCTTTAAGTGGGCTTATTTGTTATCAGCACTAATGGTTATGGGACAGATTTTTGCGTACACCTATTTTGTAATCACAAAGAAGAACAGTTTGACTTTTTCAGTTAGTATAACAACTCTGTTGGGGGTATTGTATTCTTTCTTCTATGTACTGTTAATGTTGCAAGATATCGCACTTTTTGCAGGCAGTATCGGACTATTCATAATAATTGCAGGAACAATGTATTTAACAAGAAATGTAAACTGGTATAACGAAAATATCGAGGGTGAGAGGTAAACTAAAACAACTTTAAACAGCCCCTCTATTGATATAGAGGGGCTTGGGGGAGTGAAGAAAAATGCGTAATCGTCATCTTGAGCGTAAGCGAAAGATCTCTAGCAAGGTTTGTAAGAGATCCTTCGGGATAAATCCCTCTGGATGACAAAATCTTATTCACTTAATAACTTAATCACTTAGTAACCTATAACAAGTCATTCCGTACTACGATACGAAATCTGTCAGTTTTCTTAATAACTTAACTTCTTAGCAACTTATTGTAAGAGATCCTTCGGGATAAATCCCTCTGGATGACAAAAATCTTATTCACTTAATAACTTAATCACTTAGTAACTTTATTCCTAGTAACCTGTAACATAACTAAAAATGGCAAGATTAAATAATCTTGCCATTTGTTATCGAAAAAAAGAAAAAGGAAGAAATCTACTTTATTATGCTGAACCCCATTTAAAAGTTGAAGATATTGCATCTTCTCGGAGTTTCTTAACTGAATCTATTTCTGTAGTTATTGTGTTCAATTCTGCAGATAATTGAGTTATTTCAGAATCCCAGTAGTTTTCTTTTTCACTCAAATCTGCTCTTGCAGAATTGTACCAAGCTGTAATAGTTTCTCTTTCAGACTGGTCTGTTTGCTCTACTACATAGTTTTGAGTTTTGAAATAATCCAAACTTTGGGATTTTGCATATCCACCATATTTGGTAGATGATACATTTACCAGTTGATAAAGCCCTGATTTCAAACCTTCTTGTAAATTATCAGAGTTTGAAACAGTCTTGTATGTATCGTTAGCAACTGCCTCATATTTGCCATCTTTATTACAAACAATATTTGCTGCGACATTGAAATGTCCTGCAGTTATAGTTAGCCCTTTATCATTTTGTATTTTTTTTGTTCCGTTAAACGCTGCTGAGAATATTGCACCATAGTACTGGAACATACTTGCCATTTGTTGAGCAATAGTTTTGTTGAGCCCACGAACAAAGCCATCAGTAGTTCCGGCACCACCCCAATACATCGCACCACTTGCATCTCCTGCAATAATAGAATAATTTTTTGCATCCTTAGCGATATAAAAATTACCTTTTTCTAGTGTAACTTTTTCTGTATCAGCACATTTTGAACTTGAATAATAGTTGCCGTCAGTACCTTTATAAACAACTCCACCATCTTTAACACCGTTTTCATAAAGGTATTTCAGAACTTCTTCACCTTGTTTGAAAGCAGCATCTGAAGGGCTTTCATTGGCATTATTAGGATTTACCTTAAATGCTGTGCCATTATATAAAGAATTAAATGCTTCAGAAATTGATGAAGCAGTACGAGATGTACCGGTTTCCTTTCCTCCGGCCATATCAAGCAACAAATACTTCATGGCATCAATGGTATATGTTTCAACTGTTCTAGCGCCCTTAGTAGAATTTTGTCCCTCATCATTCAAGGTATCAAGAACAATATCCAACATCCTATCACTAAGGATTACACGACCGTAGTTATCTGTCAAAATCATACTTGATGATACTTTTGTATCTATACCGGAAGTTGATTGTGGAGATACAACTTGGTCAAAAAACGCACCTGTATCTTGAGCCATCAAATATCCGTAATTAACATCTTTATTACCGTTTGTTGTAGAATATTGAATTTTACTATTCTGAAGTTTTGCATAATAAAGTTTAGCCAGCTCTGTTGACTCTCTCGTAAGCATTGTCTTACGTTTAGAGTTAAGCTGTATTTGCATTTCAACATCAGCTTTTCGTGATGTCAATGCCAATAATCTAACTTGTGATGTAGCTAAACCCATTTGTACCCCTTTTTCGGTTTCCTAATATTCTATTTATCGGCTTTTTTTTGTGAATCTTTAGTTTTTTAGCCCATGTTGTTACAATTCGTTACAAGAATACACAAATTATAACAAACTTTCTTTTTATGGGTTTTCTATATAACAAATAGGATATTATTAAGTGGATAGAGTTAATTTTTTAAGTACAAATAGCATCGACACATACAATACTCAAAAAAGAACTTTTTTGAGTATGGCAAACCCTTCCTATAACAATAAAACTCTATCTGATTACCCTGAAACTAAACACATGCAAGCAATAACTCAAATCAATTTTCGTGGAGAAAACAACTCCTTAGCAAAACAAGCAATAATTAATGCAAGCAAACTAACAAAAGAAGTACTTGAAGCAAGATTAAAAGCCGGCAAAACAAACAAAGAAATAGCCGAAGAATTTAAAGTCTCAAAAGTTACTGTCCTTAATAAAAAACTAAAATTCGGTATCACATCTGCCAAACGAGATTCTCAAGAAAGATATGCACAAATTACGGCAGAAGATATTATTAGCAGACTAAATCGTGGTATGACAGCAAAAGCTATCCAAAAAGAATTAAACATTCCACCAACCTCATACAAAAGACTTTTGAATAAATTGGGAATTACAACCAAAGCTAAACAACAAATTGAGCATAATCAAAACATTGATATTAATGAAATCAAAAAACGACTTGCTCAAGGTCAACCCACTAAACAAATTCTAAAAGAGCTTGGAATTTCTAAAACCAAATGGAGTTCTATTATTCAAGAACATCATATTGTCACACAACAAGCAATTAAAAACCAAAATGCCAAACAAATTACCAAAGAAGCTATTGCAACTAAACTGGCAGAGGGCAAGAGTGTTAATATTATTGCCCAAGAGCTTGGTGTTTCTGAAAAAGTAATTTATACAAGAATCCACAAATTCGGGCTTAAACTAAGACAGCCCAAATCTACTTCCAATGACGGCTTAAACGAAAAAATTGCCAACCTGTTAAGTCAAGGTAAAACTCCTGCAGAAATAAAGAAGAAACTCAAAATTTCTCAAGAAGTATATAAATACCGATTAAATCAATTACAAATAAAATCTCAACTAGAACAAAAACAAGAAGCACGACAAGATATTACTAAGGAAAGACTGCAACGAATGGTTGAAGCAGGAATGTCTGCAACAGAAATAAGTAAAAAGCTTAACATTCCAAGAATGACTATTTCATCATACTTAAAGAAATTTGGGCTTCAATCAATACAAAAAACAGAGATTTTAGAAAAACAAAAAATTACAATAAATGATATCACAACCAGATTACAAAAAGGAATAAAACAACAAGATATCTGCGCAGATTTAGGTATCTCCAAATCTACTTATTATAATATTCTCGCTAAGAATGGTGTTATAACTGACAAGCAACAGCGAATAAAAGATATCATGAATATTTCCAAAGACCAATTAGAAAAACTGCTTTCTCAAAAAGATAATCTTAAAGATATCTGTAAAGAAATGGGTATTTCTTCTGCTACCCTACATAGAAAAATGCTTAAATATAACTTGAAACCTAAAAACCTACACAAAACAAAAATCGAAATCCCTAAAGAAGAATTGGTTAAACTTGTGCTTGATGGTAAAACAATAAATGAAATATGCGAAGTCTATGACATTTATCCTTCATTATGCTCCAAATGGTTACATAAATATAACCTTAGAACAAAACGCCAAATGAAAAATATTGATAACAGTTCAAGTAATCCACAAGAGCTGTATGACAAAGCTATTGATATTTATTTCAATTTAAGCAATACAAGCCATAGTTCTAAGGTTGATAACTTAATGGATTTTTTGTATGACAAAAAACAGTATTCCCAAGATGAATATACTCATCTTCAAAATATGGTTAAAATTCTGGAAGGTATGAAACTCGGCGCTGTAGATAAAACGGTTTTAGAAAATTCAAAATCTACAAGTGGTTTGATACATAGCAAAAAAACAGCAGAAGAAGCTTATAAAAATATAGGATTACAAATGTCTGCTATCTTTGAATATATTGCCAATTCTAAAGAGACCGATAGTATTTCGTCTATCTGCTACAAATACATGCCTGAGCATGTCCACGACTCAAAAAATGAAACTGCCCAACAAATTATCTCAATTATAAAACAAGACATACAAGGGAATAAAAATACCAACCTAAGGAATTTGGAAGCTAAGTTGCTCTATTTTGATGAAACTAAAACAAATCCAAACTCAAACCTAATAAAAACTGCCACTGAATATGCAAAAGATACAAAAGGTAATTTTTCAGATATTGAAGCAGGTAAATATATCAAAGCTACACAAAGAGCCGAAACAAAAAATTTTTCAAGTTTACCGTTTGAAGATACATTATCCCAAACTGTTAATGAAGACACAAAAACTCCAGATAAAAATTTGATTAAAACTTTAATCAAATTAGAGGACTGGAACAATAACGATACTGACAAAAGCTCTCTAAGAGAATTTTTAAACATTTTTGATATGACAAATCCAACCGAAGCAAAAATCATAAAATCATACATTGAAGATATATATTCAAATATGGATACAACAATATTGGCACGAGGCAAGGCAGGAACATCAACAGCGAATGTAAAACAAGATGTTATATTTGCATCAAAAGCTAAAAAAGCTATTCTTGATAACACAAAATATCCTAAATGTATTGATAAACTTAGCGAATTTGAAAATGCAATGCAATATATAGTATCGCCTAAAGGACAAAATGGTATCAAGCAGTTGACAGAACTGAAAAATTATAATTGGGAAGTCAAAATAAATGGTGAAGACCGTTTGTTATCTTCAGATAACAGTTTCTATTTTGATACCTATTCAGAAAAAGGTTTCCACAAAACAAGAAAAGTTTTGTAAATTTTGCCTATTATAAAGTAGCAAAATACAGGCAACAACAGGTTTTCGTCATGTTACGTTTTAGCTGCTTTTGCTTGACCATAGACTATTTTTAGTCTATAATTAAACTAAATACGTACTGAGAGAGATTTATGAAAAACAACAATCTGATATATCTTGATACCTATGTTCTGCAACAAGATATGAGAATCAGAATGCCCAAAAGCATTTTAGAAAATATGGACTTGAAAAAAGGTAAAAGCAAGTTCAAAATCTATTATGACAAAACAAATTCTCAGCTTGTTTTGCGCAACGACGAGAAAAGTGAAAAGGCATTGGAGGACTAATCAATGAAAATCGTGTCACTTTTTTCAGGAATAGGTGGGTTTGAAGTCGGGATAAATAATTCTAACCTAAATGCTGAATTTGTTTTCTCATCAGAAATCGATAACCATGCAACAGCATCTTATCTCTCTAATTTTTCAAACAACAACCTTCATGGCGATATTACAAAAATTAGCGAAAAAGATATCCCAGACCATGATTTGCTTGTTGGTGGGTTTCCTTGCCAAGCGTTCAGCATTGCAGGAATGCGCAAAGGGTTTGAGGATACAAGAGGAACACTATTCTTTGATGTTGCAAGAATCCTAAAAGAAAAACAACCAAAATATTTATTACTGGAAAATGTCAAAAACCTTGTATCTCATGAACAAGGCAAAACCTTTAAAGCTATTATCAAAACCCTGAATGAAATAGGTTATACCGTTGATTTTTCAGTCATAAATTCTGCAGAAGCAGGCTTACCTCAAAACAGAGAAAGAACATACATCGTTGGTATTTTAAACGAAAAAACCAACAAAGGCAACAGAGATAGAAGAAATAAAAAAATTGATAAATTAAAATCTACTTTTGATTACAAAGGGTTTGATTTCTTTAACTCTTTAACCTTTAATAATCCTCAAAAGCATATCAAAGATATTCTTGAAAAAAATAAGGAAGAAAGATATCTTATTACAAATGAATCAGTGACAAAATTCTTGCAAGATAACTCTTTTAGAGAAGATAAACAGTACGAAGATAAGATTATCAAACTGTTTGACTTGCCCAAAGAAGTTTGGAATGATTTAGAACGTCAAAGACGAGTATATTCTGTTTATGGAATTTCCCCAACCATACTTGCTCGTTCTGACACAACCAAAATATATCTTAACAATGATAAAGAAACCTTTATAAGAAAATTTACACCTAGAGAAAATTTTAGGCTACAAGGTTTTGACGACAAGTTTATTGATAACATTCTAAAAACAGTCAGTATGACTCAGCAATACAAACAAGCAGGGAATGCAGTAAGTCCACCTGTAATAACAGGGATTATTAACCATTTCATAAAATTTATGGAGAAGGATAGCTCATGAAATTTAAGTTTATAGATTTGTTTTGTGGATTAGGTGGATTTAGAATAGCATTTGAACAAAATGGTGGCGAATGCGTTTTTAGCTCGGATATTGATATACCTGTTCAAAAAACTTATGCAATGAATTTTGGCGAAACTCCTTATGGAGATATTAGAGAAATTGATTCTGACTCAATTCCAAACCATGATATCTTATGCGCAGGATTCCCATGCCAGCCATTCTCTACTGCAGGCAGAAGGCTTGGATTTAAAGACACAAGAGGAACATTATTCTTTGATGTTGCAAGAATCCTAAAAGAAAAACAACCTATCGGATTTATTTTAGAAAATGTTAAAGGAATAACAAACCACGATAGTGGCAACACTCTAAATGTTATTCTTAATACACTGAATGAAATCGGATATGACTACAAATACCAAGTCTTGAATGCAAAAAATTATAATGTACCTCAAAATAGAGAACGTTGGTACTGTGTCGGAGTCAGAAAAAATAGTGGCATTAATATAGATAATTTTGTATTTCCTGAAAAAGAAAACCTAAATATTACACTGCACAATATTATTCAAGATAACATCACTAATCCTGAATATACAATTTCAGAAGCGTGTGAAAGAAATATAAATACTTATATCGAAAAAAGGAACATCAATATCACTCCATACACTTTGGCATACGATATAAGGCCTTCAAGATGTCATTTTATAACAGGTGATATCTCAAATTGCCTGACTGCAAAAATGGGTACAGGTGGCAGTAATGTTGCCGTTGTCGTGCAACAAAAAAGAAAACTGACAGAACGAGAATGTCTGAAACTTATGGGATTTCCTGATAATTACAAAATAGGAAATGGATATCAAGCATACAAACAAATCGGAAACAGCGTAACCATTCCTGTAATATCAAAACTGGCAAAAAGCCTTATTAAACTATGCAAGCTCTAATTCTTTTACACAAGGCTTGAGAACGATTGTATAATCCCCTCTTGAACGTCCTGAACCTGTTGTCACAAGGAATGGTATAGTCTGCAATGTTTGGATTTTATCACCATGATAAAAATAAAAAGCAGTGTATGGTTCTTCATACAAACCAACTCCGTTAAAGATTTTGCTCTGCAAATCCGAAGAAGTTTCTATCATTTGTTTTATTTTTAGATTTGAATATTCCTTTATTTGCTTGCACATATCTTGATTCAGATAGAAATTTTCGTCAGAATGAGTAATTTCGGCAAAAAAGTTACTCATATCAAGAATTGAAGATTTCCAACCATTAATCAAATCAAAATTCTTTTCTAATTCATCTATTCGCATACAAAACAAAGACGCACCTGCGCCGAGTTCATACGAACCAAATAAAGTCTTAAAGGAATTAGACCCTGTTTTTAGGATTTGAAATGTCTTTGAGGTTGTCATCTTTATTGAAATTCCTGAATAAGGAACAGGTTTATATGCAATCTTATTTTCTTTTAAAATATCTTCTGACAAATAATAATCATTTGTTTCCAAAACCTTACGAATATCAGATGATATTTCTGCTAAATAGCAATCTGAACGTGTAAAAACTTTTTTATTACACAATTTTGATAATTGTTTTGTCGTAACTCTGACCATATATAAATTGGCAGGTTGACCAAATCTTGACAAATAATCACTAAATTTATCTGGATTAGCGTTGAATTGAGCGACAAATTTTATCTCATCTATATCTCCATCATAAGTACCTTTATACATTAGTCATTTTCCTCTCTTATAGTCGTCAAATCTCTCAAAAGACTGCCCCACTTTACCTGCATAATATATCGGCGATCAGGGTGTACAGCAATGCCTTTTTCATTTCTTCCCCAAACTTGATAAGTCATAGGACCGAAATGAACAGAGTTTGAAGAAAAATCGGTTGAAGCAACATAATTGATAATTTCTTCTCTTGATGCCCATAAACCTGAACGGATTGTACCATGATAAATTGCATCAACGGTCAGAGTACCGACATTCCCGACAAACAAAAACCTGTCTAAAAACTTTATCAAATTATCATACAAATTAAACTTTGAATTAAGCTGTTTGATTTCGTTAACATATTTAGCTTTACATTCATTGGCATTGTATCTGAGAATACCTGTATCATTTAAGGTATCATCGCCATAATGAAATAGTTTTATATTATCCAACGTTTCTTCATCAAAATTTTCTTTTATATAAGGGAAAAACACATCAATACTTTCTTGATGCACGCTATTTCCTGAACCTTTTTTGATACTGACATATTTCTTTTGCCCGTTATGAGTTATGCACAAATCAGGTTTTACTTGTCCTATTACTTTTTGCGCAACAAAAGACATAGAGTCGTTAAAACATGAGCCAAAAAGAAATGTGAGAAAATCTTTTATATTTTTATTATAAGTTGCAAACTTTTTATCGTTTATATATTCTCTTAATTCTTTTTCATTAACAAAACCATCATTCATAACACACCTCTATTATAAATTTTATTTATGATACTTTTTGGATTTTATATATCTTGTTTTATAAT
>ERZ779681.538-NODE-538-length-12971-cov-1.60506_pt1 | contig 12971 bp, 18 predicted proteins | sample MGYA00511905_ERZ779681 | MGnify/ENA primary metagenome ERZ779681 (study PRJEB29588, sample SAMEA2144578) | human gut metagenome | biome: human gut; feature: human-associated habitat; material: faeces | place: Denmark | collected 2008/2010 ... | reverse complement strand
TTTCAGGTATCAATAGCCATGATCGGAATTTACTAATAGTGCGTTCCTCAACTAAAGTATAAAGACGATAAAGAGCAAGATAAGGTAATAAGCGATAAGGAATAGGTTTAGGATTATTAAGAAGCATCAAACGACTTAAACCATTATAAGGTAATTTACAATGATTAAGATTATTCACTTCTTCACGTTGAACAATGATAGGTTGAGATTTAGTATATACACCCCAATCTTTATCACCAAAACGATAAGCTTCCCAACATTGAAGAACCCAAGTATATTCAATATCAATATCACCAAGAGTAGTATCTAAGACATAATCTTCATCAACAATCTTTTGCTCAATCTCACCATAAGCATTAGTGTAAGTAAGAACACCACGCTTCATAGGAACCTTAAAAACACAATGACGAGCTTTGAGGACCCCGGTAGAGGGCAAGGAGTGGTACGGAGCAGCATTCTGCGCATCAATCGTAGGATTAAAAGCAATCTCACGAGAACGAAGCATAACAGGAGTAACTGTATATTCACCCGTACTTTCATGATTATGAATTATATCTTTGATATAAGCAATATCTCTTTTAGAAAGAACTTCTTGATATTCACCAATTATATCATTGATGTTAATATCAAACTCTCGCATCCCATAATCATCATCTTCAACAAAAAGATTACCACTATCAATTCGATAATACTCAAGAGGAGAAATAATTTCAAAGATAACATCATTGTATCTTACATCACGATAAGAATAAACGCTTTCAGTACAGAACCAATAATAGAAAGCTTGAATATATTTCTCATTAGCTTTAATAAGGGAATTAAGAAGATCAAGAGTTTTCTGACCATGATCAGCTTCTTCATCAATCCAATCCTTAGCAGCTTGTTTCATAAAGTCTTCAGCAGATGGAAGATCTTTAGAAGGCTCACCGGTTTGAACACCGTTAGCATTCATGATGTTTATAAATTGCTGACGAAGAAGACCATCAAGAGCAACACGAAGATCAGCGTTACGTCTAGTGACAACATCAATATCAGCATTATAAACTTGGTAGTTATTATAGGTGTTAATGAACTCTCCTATATATTTCTCTTTAATAGGAGTAATAAAATCAACATCTCTAATCTTACCAGGCAAATCTTCTTTTCTACCATTAACGGAGTTGTAGGTCGCCATTACATACTTGTAAGTAGATTCATCTACAATTCCATTTGCAGCGTCAAGAAAGGCTTTAATATCTGCTTTATCATTATTAGAATGAGCAGTAGCAATAACCCAATCACACATAGCCTTAGTCCAAACAGCTCCACGCTTAGTAGCTTCCGAAGCAAAGATATCAGGCTTTTCTAAAGAATTAGGAATCTTAGAAGCATCCATTTAACGACGATTTAAACGATTTGCAATACGTCTGTCATTATTCTCTGTATTACCTTCAACAAGACGCTTAGTATTTAAAGAATCTGCAAGAAAGACATACATAGCAACAATAGCAGCACTAATATGGTCGAAGTTACCCTCAGCAGTAAATCTCTGACACTCTAGAAGCAATCGAACACTACTAATAGACTTAAGTCTACGAATAGGTTTACCATCAGCAGTATATGAAAGAGGTTCATAAATAAACTCCTTTAGCATACGAAGACCATTATATTTCTTATCACCATCACCAATTACAATACCATAATCATTATTGTTAGGATTAGTCAATTTACGAGTATTGGCATTGGTTGGGTCAAGCATTAAGTAACGTCTAAGTTTATATTTAATGAAGTTAGAAACAGTCTCACCAGTACCAGCTTCCGGACAACATTCAGCATTATACATAAGACACATACCCATAGTGACTATATCATTTTGCTCCATTGTGTCCAAACGTCCTATATATTCGCATACAAGCAGTTTTTGATTTGGATATGGAGTAATAGTATTACTACGCATCCATACTTGTGCAGAATAAAGAGAATGTTTATCTGTTACGTCTTTTTGAGCCTTATCTACCTTATATGCATCCACAACGGTAAAGTATAAATCTTTAGGTACTTCACCATTTACTAAGAACGGACGATAATACATTCTAACGCAACCATGAGTATCATCACGAGAACCATGCGGAACTTGATTAACAAACTCATGGAATCTACCTTTACCAAATATATCACGTTTAATACATTCAGCTTTTGGTATAAATTCAGCTTTATTAGAATTACCTAAATCATTAACGACAATCCAACCATCTTGAAAGAATCTAGTAGCATTATCATTAATTAAATCTGAAACATGTAGATTAAGTTCAGGAGAAGCGAACATATTCTCTGTTGTATTAATGAACGCTTCGGCAGGAGGATTAGCACGTTGTGCTTTATAGATTATATGAGTTTCACTATCATTATTATGAAAATGATTCTCTTTATCTTGTTTATCCCAAGCATAAGCAGTGAATATAATTGAATTACCACGTTCAACATAAGGTTCACAATCCCATACTTGTGGAAAGAAGAAACCACATACTTCATGACGTTTATTAATATCCCAAACGTTTTCCATGCAAAGCATCTTATTCATTTTGGGATTATAAAAGGCTTTACTAAATGCAGCCCAGTTAGCACCTTTAGTACCACCCGTACCATAAACACGTATAGTACCTACAGATATAGCACCAGATTCTGTATTAGATAAAGTAACGTCAAGAGCTTTTTGGAGATTAGGACACTTACCAGCTTCCTCGAAGTCAATCTCAATAGCTTTCTTACCTACAGCAGCAGATTCATTCTTACCAATAGCAACACTATAAAGATTAGAAAGCCAACCAAAGTTTTTAAGACCTTTAGTTGATACTCTATAACCCAATAAGATGTCATCAATGGACTCGGATATGAATCCACGTTTCCAAAACGTATGTTCTTCAAAATGGTCAAGACATTTCTTAGCCATAAACGTAGTAGCACCTTTATCTGTAAGATAAGCCAATTGGTCAGCAGCAAGAGTTACCGTAACATTAGGAAATAGATTAATTGTATTTGCAGCTTGACTACCACGTTTATATGAGAAACCTTTACGACGAGCTTTAGCCTTAGTAAGATGAAACTTATTATTAGCAATAAACTCGTCTATTTTGAAGTTCCAATAGTCACCATCCCAATAACGAGGAAAACCCATAACAGTCTCAACGTGTTCAGCACCTTCACGTTTAAGTCTTGCACGTTCTTTATCATTAGGTGTACGTTCAATACGACCGTAATTAAGATAAGTATAATGCGCACCAGTTATACGTAAAGGTTGAAGTAAACTTTCACGTTCCTCATCAGTAGTATTAGCATCAAAGAACTTAGGAATATCTTTATAATAAAGTTTAGCTTTAATAAAAACACCTTTCTTACGACGAGATGTTTCTCTTTGCCAAAATGATTCATAAGCCGGAGTACTAGGGTCATAATCACAATATGTACCATATTCATCAAAAGTATCAGCAGCTTTAGAAAGTCGTTCTATATTAATAACAATAAAATCAATATTCATAAGAATACCACCAGAGTTACCAATAAGAAAATCATTATCCGGATCATATAAAGGTTTATTAGTAATATAACTAATACCCTCGGATGCTTTCGGATATTTACTTTTATCTTCACAAAGATAATCTATAAAAGGAATATCTCCACGTTTATAGTCCCACTTATTCTCAGGAGCAGCATTGATACCATCACAACTATTTTTCCAATAAGCATGAATAAACATAAAGTTATCAATAGCATCTTGTGAAAACTCATATTTACTATTCATAGCTTAATCAATCATATCTATTCCACCACCAACACCATTATCTATATTATTATGCACATCCATTGAAACAGCAAGCTCTTTACCACCACGAACAATAGTTTTCTTGAGTTTAGACTTAACGTAATTATCTTCTGCTTCTTTAAGTTCTGCAATAAGTTTAGGTAAGTCTTTACCCATCTTCGTAATCTCACGCATATAACCGAGCATACCACCGATCTCTTCTTTAGTAAAAGAGTCTTTCTTTAGGTCATTACGAAGATTCTTATTCATAACAGCCATAAGATCTTTACCAGCTTGAAGAGCATTAACAGTTTCAAAGAACATCTGTCCAACATAATTGATATTATGCTCAACAAGCCAATTGATAGCTTCAATCATATCTTTAGTTGGTCTAAAGTCTGAATTAAGTTGAGCAACTTCAATAGCATAATCAAAAGCCTTTTGATCTTTTAAACCATTACGATGAATATATCCGTCTTCATCAGCATAACAATCAATAAACTTAAATATTTTATACATAAGCTCTCTATCATTATGCCAATCATTATATATCTTAGCAAGAACAGGAACTTTAAGAATCTGCTCTATATTAAGAATAATTTTAGAACCTTCAACTAACCATACATGTAATGCCATAATCAATAGTTTTATCAGTTTTATTTAGAGCAATAAAAATACCCCCATCAACTTAATGATGAGGGTAAATATAAAATATATATTTGATATAATAAAAGAATTTATAAATAAATATTTAAATCAATATTATATCGATTAATACATATTCATTTTAATAGTAACAATATTAAGCTTGATAATCAATAAATATTGTAAGTTCTAAAAGCTTCTGAGTATTCATATTCATAACTCTAATAGTAAATACACCACTGGTAGTTTGAAGCATAGTTCTGATATATTCTACTATCTCATAATAAGCATCTTGAGTTAAAACAAGAGTATCATTTTTAATATCATAAGAACTTTTAGCCATATTAAAAGCCCAATTATGAATATTAGCGATACCTGTTTTATCAGTATTAATACTAATACTATCTATTCTCAAACTATTATCAATATCAATATAATCAGAAAAGCTTTTTAAATTACCAACAGATATTTCTCCAGTTTCATTTGTTGTTACAGCAGACAATAAACAATTTGTTGTCCAATCAATAAAACCACTTGATTCATTAATAGTAGTATTATAATAAGATTGAGTAAAATCAAAATCCACTCTAATAATAGGTGTAGGAACTTGGAGTCTTTCTTAAATTACTTCAAAAGTTTTAGTAACCCCCTACTACAACAATCATTTCACTTCTATCTTGATCTTGATTAAAATCAGCAGTTGCATTTAAAGTACCATTATTACTACCTGAATCAGGTGTAACAATCACAAAAGATTTTTTCATATAATATTAAATTACATTAATCAGTATAAGTAAATTATCTTGTGTACCAGTTGTTTTAATAAATATAGATATCGCTATACCCCCAGTAGTAGAAGCATCACGCGCAGAATTTATATTTGCAACAATTTCATTAAGTTTAGCAGGAGTTATATCTGTAATAGATAATACTGTACCTTCATCTTCAGAATTAGGAACAACCTCTGTAGTAAATCCATTTAAAGTTATATAACCTAAAGACTGACCATTAGAAGTAAGACCTATAGAACTAATCACAGGATTATTAAATTCAACTTGTAAGCTAGATACATTTTTAATAATAAATAGATGCTTTGAGCTTAATATAAAATTAGCAAATTTTACATCAAACATCAAAACTGTAATAGCACCCTCATGAGTTAATTTATAAGGTTCTTGTATATTGGCATTAGAAAATATATATCCACAATCAATATAAATATAAGGATTAGGATTTTGTTCTATTGATACAGATTTAGTAATACCCCCCCCCTCAACCTTAAATGTAGCATATCTACTAACATAATTCTCATTTTTATCAGCATTAACAGATAAAGTTCCATTATTTTGACCTGTATCTGGAGTAACTGTTATAAAAGCTTTATTCATAATTATATGTTAATTTTTAATTTTTGAAAATTGTCTCATAAATTCACAAATTTGAGTAGCATAAGCATCTACAACATATTCAATATCATTCGCATAATTTTCATTAGCTTGAACGAATAAACAGTGAACATACTCATGCCAAAACGTTTGAGTTCTTATAGAACTAGGAATATCTTTACTTCTATCTCTAAGGATAATATAAATTAAACCAAGAACGTGATCAGAAACTCCATATTGTATTCCTTGAGTAGATTGATAAGAAACCTCAGTCATATTATAGACTCTATAGATAACTGAACCAACCTTAAAACTCTTAGGATAATCAGTATTATATTCCCAATCAAAAGTAGAATCATCCCACCAATGAGTAAATAAGAAACTCAAATGAGCCATTGCAATATCATCAAGATGAGCTTTTTTGCTATTTGGAAATTCGGCATTTAAATTAAGCTCATAAGCAACAATAATAAAGAATGCTCTAACAAGTTCTCTAAGAGATGCAGTTGAATCTAAAGCATCATTAATTTGTATGATACGTTTATCAAAATCAATTTCAGTAGTTTCGACATCAGCGTGTTTAGCTATATAATCAAAAGAACCAATCTTAAAACTGACAGATGTTACTTTCTCATTTAAATCAGTAGGAAGAAAAGGATTAAGAAAAACTGTTTTCATATTAGAATCAATAAAGTTAGAAATACAACATTAAGACCAATAGAAACACCACCGATCTTAGCCCACTTAGCAGAACGACGCATATACTTCTTAAGATCTTTAATCATATCTTTATTACTCTTTTCTAGTTCAACAATAGATTGCTTATAAACGTTCGCTTGATTCGTAAGAGTATAAAGAGTATGTTTCAAACCATCAATAAGAGTATCTTGCTTAACAATAATGCTCTTTAAAGATTTACATAAAGCTGCATCATATTCACCTTGTTTAAGAAGAATTGCAATTTTACGATTATCTTCAAGAGTATATATAATAACAGTATCTTTAAAGACTTTCAATTCTCTGCCGTATATATCGAGCGATGCTATCATCAGAAACAACATAAACATCAGAGAAGTTCTTAATATCTGTTTCATATTTAATTATAGTTTTATTTGTATTAGCTTTGAGACTATCTATAAGATGTTCTTGTTTTATAGCGTAATTCTCCAAAGCAGAAATAACCCTACCAAGAGAATCCAAAGTATGATAAGGAATATCAGTTGTCGGTATTCGTTCTTCTTCATTACATTGAATAATATTAGTAAGACATAGAGCCAAAAAAAGGAGTGCTATTAACATTCCCTTAAAATCTATCTTCATAACTCGAACTCTTTAATGTTAGTAAGAGTATAAGTAAAAGAATTACCATATAAATCTTTAGCCTTATTCACAAGTGGCATAAATTTATCTTCATAATCTCTAACAGATTCAAAAACTTGACAACCAGCAGAATAAAGACCGATAGTACGAATAATTTTCCACTTAGAAGCACGATGTATATTAATACCAGCCATCTCGTAACTAATACGACCAGATAAATCAAGTTTATTATCTCGGTTATTATCACGATAAAGTGGAAGAGGTTTAACTTGAACAAGTGCAGGATAATCGCCTTTATGCTTTCCAACTTTAAATGCCCCTCTAAATTGACCTTCTTTTAGAATAGCGCAACCTTTAGAATTTATAGGTTTAATTAGATTCAAATCAGAAGGATCAGTAGTTATTGAAAACCAATCATAAGTCCATTTACCATTCATTTTAGGATTGGCATCATTAGCCTTGTAGAATACAAGAAGAAGATCATTAAATGTACCTGTATCAACAGTGTTACATCTAATACCCCAAATATTCAGATTGTAGTTACCTTTATCAAAGATAGCAAAATCATGAACTTTAGCAATCTTACGAAGAACATCAATATTAGTCTTAGCTATGACGTCATCATAAGTAATTAAAGCATTCGTTAATTCACTCATAGTTACTTGATATTATAATTAAACAAATTGGTATTTGCTTTACGTTCTTTATTTAATTGAGCAAGTCTATAATCACAAATGGCTTTAACCTCAGCTTTAAGGTATTTAATATCAACAAAAGTAACAACCTCTTTATGTGGCATATCATCAGGAATCAAAGGATTCTCAATAGTCCTAATATGACAAAGCATATTACCAAGGCATTTAAACCCCCATTGTTCAATCAGATAATCATACATACTTAATTGAAGAGAATAATGAATACCAGTAGAATCCTGTAAATGATTTATAGGAAACAACATAGTTTCATTAGTAACAATGTACTTATCCAAGTCAATAGTACCATCTGCTTTCTTAGCCCAATATCCACCTTCAAATCGAATAGGTGCTTTATTAGTTTTCCAATCAAGAATAAAGAACTCATCCCCTTTAACAAATAGAATATCAACAAGACCTGAAATCAAATATTCTGGATGATAAACACCAATCTCAGCATAGATCTCAAATCCCATAGAAGTCATATCCTTAATAAACTCGTAAATTTGAGGATACCTATCAGCAATACCAACAACTCGAAAATAATCGAGATCGAGTCTGCCATAACTATGAGTTCTTATAATATCATCTATTGTATAAATACGACCATCAATAAAACCATTCGCATTTAAATAGTAGTTGTTACATCTTTTCACGCATTGTTCTAGGAAATTATGCTTTTCAGTTCCCTTAGCACAAGCCTTTTCAGTTTCAATCTTCCATTCAGCAAGAATCTGTTTAACAGTCTTACCTCTATATCGAATATATTTACTATAATTTCTATGAGTAGGAGGAACAGGACGACTACCAATATTAGCACAAGCTTCAGCAATAGCTTTCCAATCCTTTTGTTCTACAAACTTACCAATAATAGTAGTAGTAGATATATACTCTCTATCAAGAGCATCAGTATATTTATGCTTTTCCTCGTCGAAGAAGATCGGCAAGTCTCTGGGTATAATCTGCGTCATAAGCTGCTTTATCAGTAAGTTTAAGGAATAGCTTCTTTCGTAATCGTTCATAGAACGCTTTGTGACGTTCTTTCATATATTCATGTGGTAAAGAAGTCATCTTATTAAAATCAAAACCACATTCAGCATAAATATCGTAAGTTTCAGGATGAATCCAATGTTTACCAAAGGAAGGTATTTCAATCTCTCTATCCACACGTTGCATTGCAGTAAGAATAGACATCCACTGACTATCTGCAATATCATTTAGAAAACGTTCAAAATCTTCTTTATTACGAATAAACGTAAGAAAGTCTCTACACCAAATCTGTTCGGGAGTATAACGTTCAATAAAATGACGACCTTTTTTGGTCTTATAATACATCTTAGTAGGTTCCTTTCTTTTACGATCTACAACTGCAACCATTCTCTCATAAAGTCTCGTGACTTGAAGAGGAAATAACCTAGCACCTTTAGCCATAACAGAATTGGATTAATAAATCACACCACCAATTTGATTAAGAGAAATAAGATTACATTCCCAAAATTCAACTTTACCATCTTCACCAACAATAAGCTTACTACGATCTTTAAGACCTGGACGATTTTCGACAACTCTAAAGTTATCATCACCACCAAGAACATCAATAAGCTTTTTGTCAAGATTTTTAATCTTATGACTTAGAGGTACACCTTTGCCACCATAAGACATATCAAGAACAACTTCACGTCCAAGCATATCCGGCGGAACATTGTCAGGAATAGCGATACAATAAGTAGCTTTAGGAACTTCTCTATCGACTTTCATAACATCAGTTACTTCAAGCGGAGACATCTTATATTGATTTGCAATAATAACTCGACCTTCGCCAACCTTAATATTACAAAGAGAACCCGGCGCAACACAAGCTGTTTTAAGATTATTCTTATCAGCTTTAATAGCTTCGATTTTAGTTTGAATTGAATCCATAGTTTAAATAATTTACTTTATAAGATAATCAATGTTAATAGGCACAATCTCATAACCTCTACAAAGACCTGCGTCAGTATAAAAGGTAATATTATACAACATTAACGTAGCACTAACTGTAACAGTGTACATAGTAGGTTTAAAAGGAGGACGGTCTTCAAAAGAGCAAATGACAGAAACGGAAAATCTTTATCCAACACGTCCTCAATGTGAAACAAAGTATAAAATGAGAGTAACAGAATTACCATTAATAATAGTGGGAGTACCAACAATAGCAGCGATGTCTTCAGTTACAGCAGTAGTCAGTACTCCCGACTTCATTATGAGTAAAAGGTCACTCACAAAGATATGAATAAATTAGATATTACAAGGGATTACTTGAATATCTTTTTCTAAACCTTATATTTTTCTGTTTCAAAGGCAGTATTCAATAGAAATCTCAATAGTACTAGCGTCTTCACCCGGATTTGCAGCCACGCACACAGTGCCTTGTTCTTCTGAATACTTTGAATCAATATGCAAAAGCATTTGCAGTACTACCACATTTATACCTTTGTCTATATACACGTACGCACGTGTGCGCTATGCAGAGCTTTGCGATATATATAAGGATATATATAAAGATTACCAAAGGTAATATCAATGACAGTATTACTACTTCAAATTCGTCCGTCCGTAATATGTATTTTAATTATATTCAAATAAACCTCTTATCACCCACCAATACTCACCTACTCATATCCCCTCTTATTACCCCCTATAGTCCCCCTCTTTTCTCCCCTTTTCTCTCCCTCTCTTTTCCTCCCTCTTCTCCCCTTTACAAAGCACCCCGAAGCTACTTAAAGTAGCTTTAAATATAATAGTATTACCTTTAGTAAGTATATGCCCTTCTAAGTTCCTTTAAGTATCTTTAGTAATACTTAGAGTAACATTAAGTAAACTTAGAGTATATATAGGAATTCCACCCCGCTCAATGCAAAATGTAACAAAGCTACGAAAAGTATCTGTAATACTTAGAGTAATAATAATATCTTGAATAGCTTTACAACTACCAACTTTCGGAGCTTTGTAACGATCAGCAGACCCCAGTAGGGAAGAAGGACTGGTAACGCGCGGAACGTTTGCATTATCACCCGTATTATCAGAGTTAGTATAAGCATTTTCAATGTATTTTGAATAAGCATGAGTAAGATTCATAAATTTTGCAGTGGTAGAAGTATCTTTAGTAATACTAGAATAACCATGAGTAATAGCAAAATGTTGCTCCCTTCCACACCTATTTCCCTACTGGGGATTACAAAGCTCATCAAAGTTATTATAAATACCGGTAGTATTAATACTATTACTACTTAGAGTAACTCTGATATTACTTGTAATATTATCTGTAATAGAATCAACGTTACCACATTTCGGCTTACATTTTTGGCAAATTATACACTGAATTTTGATAATGCTTATGCTGATTGTCTTAATGTTACTCTAATTAATCTTAAAGCTAATGCCGATTATATTAAGTATGCTTTTAGTATTATTCAAATTACTTTGAATATAAGTAAGGCTTCTTATTCAATTCACATTGCAAACTCTAATACTCGGATTTGTACACAGAGTAATTTAAGTGCTTATTCTAATTCTTTTGATATTGCAATTGCTTAAGGAACTTTGGATATAAGCAGGGCAGCTAATTTAATTCATTTTGCAATTTCTATCACATAGGCTCGTCTTTACCAATCTTCTATTATTAATTCTAAAGCATTTTCTAACACTATTACTATTCAATTTTCTATTGGCTTTAATGACACTGTTGTTCGACTTTATATCGACTATGAGAGTTTGTGTGCGGGAACTTATTTTATTGCAATTTATTGCGGATATTCTCTAGATTTTATTATTGGTTATTTTAAGACTTTTAGTAATGCGATTTTTAATTTTGATTCTTATGGAATTTCTATTGGTTTTGGTGGCAATAATTCTAAGACTTTTGATGATGGTGGTTTTAATAGCTTTGAAGACGATGTCATTAGTTATGATTTTAATATCATTGCCATAGAGGTTTAATAATACTATTTCTTAGGTTTTAGTAACGTAATTTATAGCTTTAATTCTTATAGTATTTCTATTGGTTTTAGTTTTAATAGTTTTGAAGTTTCTAATGATGATTGTTTTAGTATTTTTGAAGACGGTGTTGCTGAACTTTAGGTCAGGCGTGAAAGTCTGTGTACGGGGACCTCCTTATACGACAGCACCCCCTTGTAATGCTTGGGGGAATGCCCCCGTCGATGATTCATGAGGAATGATTTTCCGAATTGGAACTGCAATTTTCCATATAGATGTTGCAGTTACAATTTCTATTACCTCACGACTATCTCCGCTTGATAGCATGGATTTAATTAAAATAAATATTAATTTTGAACCTCACGATGCTAAGGTGAATCGTATCTATCTTATGAATACAATGATTAATGCTCCTGAAGTTAAGAAGATGAATGCAATCGTATTGAATGCAATTGCTGTTCTTAAAGACACTGAGGATTATCAAGATCGTTATCTAATTGATTGCAATGATCTAGAAGGTAATACTATTGAACGCTTGTTTATTGGTAAGAAGATCTTTGATAAGATTGATGGTCTTGTTGGTAAGATTATTGATGTAGTCTATAAAGATTGCATCGCTGATGTTACTCAGTATATTGATGATGAGGACATCAATGAAGAGGTGAAGTTTCACACGACTACACACAAGCAAGTAGTTGATGTTGTTAAGACTAATGATATTAACTTGTTGATTGCTTGTGCTAAGCATGGTATTAAGGATATGTATAATGAATTAAAAGAGTTAAACAAATGAGAGTATTAAAGACGTTATTGAAGTGCATCATCATATTGGTGGTGCTCTTCTTGTTATCAGCTGCTGAGAGTTTAGCTGATTGGTTTGCATCAATTATTGATGGTGATGTATTTATTGGTTGCATTATTGGTGCAATTATTGCAATTGTTGTGCTATCTATTATTAAACCTGATAAATTCAATTAAGCCATGAATGATTACTATGAAGTTAATGGTGAAGATTCTATCGAGATTAATCCTTTTACTGAGGCATTATTAGATGAATTAGAATCTTAATGTGTTAAGAGTAGTGCTATTAGTGCTACTCTTATTTTTTTTAAGACCCTACAAACTCCGTCTAATCAACACGACTAAACCCCTTATTGTAATTGGCGGGGGGGGGGG
>ERZ779681.535-NODE-535-length-13018-cov-1.82111_pt1 | contig 13018 bp, 12 predicted proteins | sample MGYA00511905_ERZ779681 | MGnify/ENA primary metagenome ERZ779681 (study PRJEB29588, sample SAMEA2144578) | human gut metagenome | biome: human gut; feature: human-associated habitat; material: faeces | place: Denmark | collected 2008/2010 ... | reverse complement strand
GTACGAGATTCTTCGGGCTACGCCCTCTGAATGACGATGTGAACTTATCTACTTCCACTCAATATTCAGGTATGCTAAGTCTGTATTGTCTGCTTTGTTTTTTATAACATGGATTGTTTGAAAATCATTAATTTTAGTTTGTGCAATTATAGTTTCTCCTGCAGTAGTATCGTTTTTTAGTAATATATCAACATTTGAAACCGTATTATTGTTTCTAAAATCATAAGGTAAAGTTTCTAACGCCCAAGAAATATAGTTAGAATTGTTCGCATGGTGGTTCAAGTCCAAATCATCATATCTGACTTCATAAATTTTTTCATAATCAAAATCTTTTGGAAGTTGAATTTTATAGAATTTTAAATCAGTATCTCTTTTTTCAAAACTCTCAAATTCTGGGTTTATAATCTGTGGCGCAACCATAGATTTTGTTGACATATCTACTAATCCCCAACAACTTGCAACACGTCCTATTAAATTATTATCAGGGGTATAAATATCAAAATCTCTATATGCAAATAATCTGTTAGCTCCTCTAGATTCAGTTTCAATCACTATATAGTCTATATTTTGTGGGTATTGTGATAGTTCTATACGATATTTTAGAAGAAACCAGCCTAAATTATGTTCAAGACACCAATTATATCCAAAACCATTTGTTTCAGCGTTATCGCTTGCTATATCTTGTAGGAATAATAGCAGAATAGATTCTTTTAATCTCTGTGCAGTATTCATTTCATAATACTGTAAATTATAGCGCTTACGAGTTTTTATAAGCATAATTTTATTCCCCATTAAAAAATAGGCCCGGTGGGATTCGAACCCACGACCAAAAGATTAAGAGTCTTCTGCGCTACCACTGCGCCACGAGCCTAAGTTTAATATGTAAGACCTGTGTGGTAGCTTTTGCGCTACCTTCCTCTCCCGAAAATGATACTTAATCATTTTTACTCGGCAGAGTGCCACGAGCCGTACTTCCTGTATTTAGCTTTCAGATGTGTTAATTATATTACTAAATATTTATTTTTTCAAGTTAAATTTAAACTAAATTCCTGACAGAACTTTTTTAAGTTATGTAAAGACAAAAACAGAATTACTTAATCTCCATATAAATAAGCCACCATGCCAATATTAGGGTTGAAAATTTTTGAAATACTTGCTATTATTCATGATTAGTAGTAATATATAACATATAATCCTTGGATTTAAGGAGATGTAATTTTTTGACCGTAATTAAGAGGCTTGTATTATGTATGTAAATAAATGCATTAAATGTGGTGCTGAGTTTGAAACTAAAAACCCCAAACGTGTAATTTGTCCAAATTGTTTATACGCAGATAAGAGCTCATCAACAACTGAATCTTCATTATCAAATGATGGCTCTCAAAGATTGCAAAGTTATAGCTCTTATTCAACAGAAGACAGACCACAAAGACAATATGATAACCGTAACAACTATTCCAGACCAAGAAATAACTACGGTAATAACAACAGAAGATATGACAACAATAGAGGGCAAGGTGGCTACAACCAAGGTGGTGGATATCAACAACGCAGACCTTATGACAACAATCGTAGTGGTGGATACAATCAAGGTGGATACAATAACCAAGGTGGTTACAACAGGCAACAACCAAACCGTCGTCCAAGACCTCAACAACAACGTCGTCCTATGAATAACAGGCCAAAACGTGTTGCGAAACCTCTATTAATCAGTAAAGAACAATTAGAACAAATAGAAATTTTCTACAAGACCATGTTGCCGTTGCCTAACCCTGATGCTCATGAAGTAATCGGTGAAAAATTAGGTATTGAACCTAGAAAAGTGTTCTTTGGTATAAATTTGGTAAGACAAAAATTAATGTTACCAAAACTACCTTATCCAAAGCGTAAACTTGCAGTAACACCTGATCAGATGTTAGCAGTTAAGAGTTTATATGAACCGTTATTACCTCTACCTCCAATCGGGTGCCACAAGATTATTGCTGCACAATTAAGAATTGATGAGTGGAGAGTTCATGTTGCAATTAAATTAATCAGGGCTCAAATGGGATTAGACAGATGGAACGAAGAAAGACCTGACAAGCCGGCAGATTATCTTGTTCCAAAACATCCTCAGAAGAAAGCTGAAGAAAAAGCTAAAAAAGCTGCGGCAAAGGCTGAAGCAGAAGCTGAACCTGTTGTTGAAGAACCAAAAGTTGAAGAAAAAACAGAAGAAACTCAAGCAGAGGAAGTTGTAGAAGAAAAGCCTAAAAAAAGAACTACTCGCAAAACAACTAAAAAGGCTGAAAAAGCAGAAGAAGTAACAACTACAGAGGAAAAGGCTGAAGAAGAACCTGCGCCTGAGAAACCAAAACGTGGAAGAAAGCCAAAAAAGAAAGAAGATGAATAAATATATTTCTGTTGGTAAAATTTTAAATTTTCATGGCGTTCGAGGTGAAGCTAAAGTTGGTTATTCAAAGAATCAACAAGAGTTTTTAACGGCTTTAGACATGGTATATGTTTTGTTTAATGATGAATATATCCCATTGAATATAACTTCTATCAAGTTTAATAACAAATTTGCGATTATAAAGTTTGAAGATATAAACACAGTTAATGATATTGTTGTTTATAAAGGTTGTTTGTTATTTGTAAAAGAACAAACTATAAGAGAAAATCTTGATGAAGATGAGTTTTTAATAGATGAACTTGTTGGAATGACTGTTATGGCAAACGATAAAAAAGTCGGCATGGTTGTAGGAGTTTCAAATAACGGTCAGAGCGATTTTCTATCAGTGAAAACAGAAACAAAAAAAGTTTCTCTCGTACCTTTTGTCAAAGCAATAGTCTTGAATGTAAATATCAAAGAAAAAATTGTGGAAATAGATAATATTCCGGGGCTTTTAGAATGAGATTCGATGTCTTAACATTGTTTCCAGATATGATTATTGATTATTGCTCTCAAAGTATTATCAGACGAGCAATAGAAGTTATTTTTATTAATACTGTAAACCCTAGAGATTATACCGAGGATAAGCATAAAAAGGTTGATGACACTCCTTATGGTGGTGGTGCAGGCATGGTTTTGATGGCTCAACCGTATGTTGATGCTTATGAATCTGTTCCAAAATTTGAAAAAACAAAAACAATAATGCTTTCACCACAAGGTCAACCATTAAACGACAAAAAAGTAAATGAGTTGGCTCAATACGAACAGTTAATTCTATTATGTGGGCATTATGAAGGGTTTGACGAAAGAATCCGAGATATAATTCAACCGGAAGAAATCTCTATCGGGGATTTTGTTCTTACTGGTGGGGAATTACCGGCTCTTTGTTTGATAGATAGTGTAAGCAGAAAAATAGACGGAACTTTGGGTAAAATCGAATCTGCAGAAGATGACAGCTTTTCAAACGGTTTATTGGAATACCCTCATTATACAAAACCAAGAGAATATAGAGGACTAAAAGTTCCTGAAGTGTTATTGAACGGTAATCATGCAGAGATAGAAAAATTCAGATATAACCAACAATTAGAAAGAACAAAACAAAAACGACCTGACTTGTATGACAAGTATTTTGATGAATAAAAGTTAAGCGTGCAACATCTTCAAAACTTTACACCTGTCTTGTTTATGCTAAAATAATGTAATAATGGGGAAGAAGGAGAAGGATTTTGAGTCAACAAAATATTTTTGAAGATGGAAAGATAGTTCCGGTTAATATTAGAGAAGAAATGAAACGTTGCTATATTGATTATGCGATGAGTGTAATTGTAGGCCGTGCTTTACCTGATGTACGTGACGGTTTAAAACCTGTTCACAGAAGAATTTTATTTGCAATGAATGAGTTAGGTATGACACCTGACAAACCTTTCAAGAAATGTGCGCGTATCGTTGGTGAAGTTTTAGGTAAATATCACCCTCATGGTGATATAGCAGTTTATGAAGCGCTCGTTCGTATGGCTCAAGATTTCTCAACTAGATATTTAACTGTTGACGGTCATGGTAACTTCGGTTCTGTTGACGGTGACGGTGCAGCAGCGATGAGATATACAGAGGCTCGTATGCACAAGATTACGACCTCAATGTTGGCTGATATCGATAACGAAACTGTAGATTTTGTTCCAAACTTTGACGGTTCATTGCAAGAACCATCTGTACTACCTGTTAGATTGCCAATGCTTTTATTGAACGGTGTTTCAGGTATTGCCGTTGGTATGGCAACAAATATTCCACCTCACAACTTATGTGAAATTGTAGATGGTACTATTGCGTTGATTGATAATCCTAATATTACTATTGAAGGTTTGATGGAATATATCAAGGGACCTGACTTCCCGACAGCAGCAACTATTATCGGTTTAAACGATATTAAACAGGCTTATGAAACAGGTCGAGGTTCTATCAAGATGTCATCTGTTGCGACTATTGAAGAAATCGCAGGTGGTGGTGGTCGTCAGTCAAGAACTGCGATAATTGTTACAGAAATCCCTTACCAAGTTAATAAAGCTATGCTAATTGAAAAAATAGCTGATTTGGTAAAAGAGCAAAAAATAACAGGTATTTCTGACTTGAGAGATGAATCTGACCGTTCAGGTATGAGAATTGTTATCGAATTGAAACGTGATGCAAAACCTGAAGTTGTTAAAAACAACTTGTTCAAATATACTCAACTTGCTACAACATTTGGGGTTAATATGTTGGCGTTATGTGGACAACAACCTAGATTGATGAACTTGTATGAAGTATTGAGTGAGTTCGTTGAACACAGAGTTGAAATTGTAACACGAAGAACAATATTCTTCTTGAAGAAAGCAAAAATCAGAGCTCATATTTTAGCCGGTTTATTGATTGCATTAGGTTCATTAGATGAAGTTATTGATTTAATTAAAAAATCAAAAACTACAGATGAAGCTCGTGTAGGTTTGATGAACAGATTTGGACTTGATGTAGACCAAGCAAACGCAATCTTAGAAATGCAATTAAGACGTTTGACAGGATTGGAACAAGACAAGATTAAAGCTGAATATGATGAACTTCAAAAGAAAATTGCTGAGTATGAAGCTATCTTAGCTGATAGACAAAAAGTTTTGAATATTATCAAAGCTGAACTTCTTGAAGATAAAGAAAAATATGGTGACGAAAGAAAAACTCAAATTTTACCTGAACAAGGTGAAGTTACTATTGAAGATTTGACACCAAATACTCCAATGGCAGTATTTATTACTCACCAAGGTTATTTAAAGAGAATCAGTTTAGATACTTTTGAACGACAAAACAGAGCAACTCGTGGTAAGAGTGGTATGAAAACAAAAGATGATGATGATATACAACATTTCTTTACTGCGATGATGCACGATAAAGTATTGTTCTTCTCATCAAAAGGTGTTGTATATAGCTTGAATGTATATGATTTCCCTGAAGGTGGACGTCAAGCAAAAGGCTTGCCTATTGTGAATGTTCTTCCAATAGAACAAGATGAAAAGATTACTGCAGTTGTTCCCGTAAGTAACTTTACGCATGAAGCTAATTTGATAATGCTTACTCAAAAAGGTTATATTAAGAGAATTGAACTAGATAACTTCTCTAATATTAGAAAGAATGGTATTATCGCTATTTCTTTAGAAGACGGTGACAGATTAAACTGGGTTAAACTTTCTAATCCGAATGACGAAATCGTTATCGGTACTGCTTGTGGTATGGCTATCAGATTCCCTATTGCAGATTTAAGACCATTAGGCAGAAGTGCAAGAGGTGTAACTTCTATGAAATTGCGTCCTGGTGATACAATTATCGGTTGTGATATTGTTCCTCAAGATTATGATGCAGATTTGTTGGTAGTAACTTCTGACGGTTTTGGTAAGAGAACAAAACTTTCTGAATTCAGAACTCAAAACAGAGGTGGTATCGGTCTTATAGCAACTAAATTCAAATCTACAATGTCAAGACTTGTAGCATTGACTATTGTTGAAGAATCTGATGAAGTTATGCTTGTAACTGCAAACGGTATTGTTACAAGATTGAAGGCAAATTCAATCTCTCAACAAGGAAGACCTGCAACAGGTGTTAGAGCTCAAAACCTTGTAGATAATGACACTGTTGTATCTGTTGATAAGATTGTACACCCTACAAAATCTGATGATACTCCTGCAGAACCGGCACAGCCAGCAGAAGCTGGAAAAGCAGAAGAAACTGCAACTGCTGAAATAGCAGAAAAGACTGATTCAGAAAACTAAAATTGAATATAATAAAAGAGGATAGAGCTAAAATATGAATAATAGATATAAAGAACAAGAAGAATATACTTCCTTTCTTGAACATGTTAAAGAAGAAAGAAACGATTCTTCCAATTTTGCAAAATCTCTTTTGAGTTTTGTTCTAGGAATGTGTTGTGTACTAGGGTTTACATTATGGTTTATTCAACAAGATTCTTTAGTAAAAACCGTATTTGGTGAAGATTCAGCAATAACAGAATTGTTATTGACTTGGGGTGATACTATCAAAAACCATGGTCGTTCTTCTTTTAACTTACCTATGTTTGGACATTCAAAAAATATTTTGCTTTTGGGTGTAGATTCAAACGGTGAAGGTTCAGATAAGTGGAACGGTACAAGAACAGATACTATTATTCTCATGAACATAGACCCAAAATCTCATACAGTGAATGCTATATCTATTCCTAGAGATAGTAAGGTTTATATTGAAGGTCATAACACAAATAAAATTAATTCTGCTCACGCATTTGGTGGCATAAGACTTTGTAAAAAAACAGTCGAAGACACTCTTGGAGTTAGAGTTGATAAATATATCATGGTTCATGATGATGCCGTCAAAGATATTGTTAATGCCTTAGGTGGTGTTCCAATATATGTTGAAAAAAGAATGAACTATGATGATTATGCAGGTAAACTTCATATCCATTTGAACAAAGGTTTGAATATATTAGACGGAACTCAAGCTGTCGGATATTTAAGATTTCGTCATGACGGATTGGGTGACATCGGTAGAACTCAACGTCAGCAATGGTTCTTAAAGGGGTTGTTAGAAAAAATAAAATCTCCTCAAGCTTTATCAAAGTTACCTGAAATTTTAAATGTAACAAGAGAAGATGTGAAAACGGATATGTCTGTATTTGAGTTATCTCAACTTGCAAATGCTGCAAGAAGTTTCAATGAAGGTGGTATTCAGATTGCGACTTTGCCTGGAGCTCCAAACCAACATGGATATATAAGTTATTGGATACTTGACCCTGAAAAAGTCCAAGAAACAGTTAACAGATTGATTTATAGAGAAGATGCTCCTGTTGATCCAAATGTTAAAATCGTTGGTGGTATTATGTATTCTGCTGCCAAAAGAGCTGATGCAGAAAACTTAAAATCTCAATTAGAGGCTTTGGGATATCAGGTTAATTGTCTGGAATCAGAAAGACTTCCACATTCTCAATTTATTGCTCATAACAAGAATGTTTCAAACAGTTTCTATGAATATTTAACAAAACGAATCTCAACAATAGATAATTTTCAATATGTATATGATCCGGTTAGAAATTTCTGTGTAAATAGTGATTTTACTGTGATTTTATCAAACTAGAAGGATAGAATAATATGTCAATTATAATAATGATATTACTTTTGAGTTTCCTTGTTCTAGTGCATGAACTTGGACATTTCTTGGCTGCCAAGGCTTTCGGTATGAGAGTTGATAAGTTTGGGTTTGGTTTACCTTTAGGTCCAACTCTTTTTGAAAAGAAAATCGGTGAAACTACATTTGTAATTCATGCGTTGTTATTAGGTGGATATGTTTCTTTCCCTGATGATGAAAAGGACTGTTCTTTAGATGAAGATTCACCTGAAAGATTTGAAAACAAACCTGTTTATCAAAGAGCAATAGTTGTTTCAGCAGGTGTTATTTCAAATGTTGTAACTGCATTTTTATTGGTATTTCTATCAGCTTTGATATGGAAACATTTGCCATCGGGCAGTTATGATATTGTTATAGGTCAGATTGTTGCACCAAAAGATGCTTCTGTATGGCAGTCAGGTATAAAAATCGGGGATAGAATTGTTTCCGTAAACGGAACAGAAATAGATAACAGTTATACATTGTTAAATATTGTTCAATTAAGCAAAACTCATGACGGTTTGGTTGATATGAAGGTTGTTGATAAAAACTTCAAGATGTTGAAGGATTTGAATCCGGCTTTAGAACGAGATGAGGTTATTCCTAACGATGTTGCTGTCAGACTTCCTGCTGATTATGTAAGAGAAGATGCTATAAAATTTGATAAAAAGACTGCTATGGGTGTAACTAAGTACAAAGATAATCAAATCAAGATTTCTAACGATGTTATGAAATTGCGTGATTATTTAGTAGAAAACCCTAAAAACTCTTATTATGTATCAGACGGTCATTATACATTAGGTGATATTGCTATGGCTCTTTCTGATAACCAACACCCTTTGCAGGCTGTTGTTGAAAGAGATGGCAAATTAATAAACTTAAAGACTATCTATCCTACAACCAAAGGTGCTATTGGGGTTCAGTTGAATACTAAAGAAATTTTATCACCTACAAAATCGCTTAAAGATGCTTTTGTCGGAAGTTATAAGTATCTTTATGAGAATACATATATGATGGTAGAAGGCTTAGCTCAGGTATTTACAGGAAAAGTTCCATTGAAGGATTTGCATGGTATTGTTGCTATAACCAAAGTCGGTGGAGATATCATAAGTAATAATGGGTTTTTCTATGGTATTTTGCTAACGGCTATTATATCTATGGATTTGGCTATAGTAAACTTTTTACCAATACCTGCTCTTGATGGTGGACAGTTGTTATTTTTGATAATTGAAAAACTAATGGGGAGAAAGGTTGGAAAGAATGTATTGGAATGGCTCGCTACAATAAGCTTTTTCTTGCTAATTGCTTTGATGCTAGTGGTTGTATTTAATGATATATGGGCGTTAGTTACACATAAATTAGGCTAATTTCAATACAAATATTAACAAATACTCGACAATAGAGTTTGTTTCGGTTATCATACTTTTACGAATGCTGAAATATAGTTAAAGGAGAAATAAAGACATGCAAGTTATATTGAAAAAAGATGTTCAAAACCTTGGAGAAGCAGGTGATGTAGTATCAGTTAAAGATGGTTATGCAAGAAACTTCTTGTTCCCTAAAAATGTTGCTGAATTAGCTACTGCTGGTGCTTTAGAAAACAGAGAAAAGAATTTAGCTAGAATCAAAGCTAAACAAGAAAAATTACACCAAGAAGCTTTAGAAAAAGCTAAACAAATCGAAGAATTCGCTACATTAGAATTGTCAGCTAAAGCTGGTGAAAGTGGAAAATTATTTGGTACTATTACAACTAAGAAATTATGCGAAGAATTAAAAGCAAAAGCTAATATCGAAGTTGATAAGAAAACAGTTTCTTTAGACCACCCAATTAATAAAGTTGGTGAATATACAATGTTAATCAAATTAACTTCTAAAGTTAAAACTGAATTGAAGATTGTTGTTACAGCTTCTGAAATCGTTAAAGAATCTATTGAAGAAGAAGTTGAAGAAACATCTGCTGAATAGTTTTAAAGGAAATATAAAATGAAAAAAGAGGAAATTTAAATTTCCTCTTTTTTTTATGTCGGTATATCACCAGTTCTGACAGATTCCGTATCGTTGTACGGAATGATTACGTCATCTTGAGCGTTAGCGAAATATCTCTAACAAACCTTGCATGAGATTCTTCGCCTACGGCTCTGAATGACTTGTTATAAGTTACTAAGAGTTAAGTTATTAAGTGAATAAGAAATGATTATCTTCTTAATAACTTAGTTACTTAGCTCTTAATTACTTCTTGAAAAAAAATCTTTCGCTTTGCTCAAGATGACGCTAAGGACGAAATCTTAATAACTTAGTCACTTAGTTCTTATTTACTTCAAGAAAGATATTTTTGCCTTAGTACACTAAATGACTAAAATATATAATCCTTCAAAGTATAAAGTTTTTCAAAAATCGCCGTTTGGAACAACATCTTTTGTTATTGTTTCAAATATTGTTTGGATACCGTTTTCGTCAGGAGTTTTTAATTGATTAGGGAGTTTGATATCGTCAGAAGTTTTTGAGTCAACAAACCCTTTATTTAACCTTGCAAAATCCTTGTAAGTTTCTAAAATATTCATTTTATCGCTTTCAATTTCAAAAGGTATATTTAGATAGTATTTTGTATCTTTGTTGAAATGTTTTATAAACTCAATAATATAATTAACTTCTTCAAGTTCAATATCTTCGTTATATTCAAGTCCTAAACAATTGTTACCTGTTAACTCACAACCTTTTTGAGCAGATACATAAGTCGCCCAAAGCAGGCAACCCAAATAAAATGCAATATTTTGTTCGATTAGAGCAAGTATTTGTGGATAATAAGTTTTGAATTTGAACTTCTTTTGTCCAAGATTTTGAACTTATTAATTTCAGCATACATATATTCAATATTGTTTATAAAACTGCTTATATTTTTCCCGTACCCTGGGTCAAAAGCTACAGTATTTGTCATATTATAATCTCCTAATAATTTCTTCTGTAAATTCTGAACATTTCGCATTTCCACCTAAATCTGCAGTTTTAATGCCTGCTTCAAGAGTTTTGTATAGAGCTTTTTCTATTTTGTCTGCACAATCTTTTTGATTGATAAATTTAAGCATTTCTACTGCAGATAGCAAAAGTGCCATAGGATTAGCTTTATCCTGTCCTTTTATATCGGGTGCAGAGCCATGTACTGCTTCAAAAACAGATGCTTGTTCGCCAATGTTTGCACTTTGTGCAACTCCAAGCCCACCAATAAGTCCGGCAGTTAAGTCTGAAACTATATCTCCATATAGGTTTGGTAATAAAAGTATATCAAACTGTTCAGGTTTTTGAACAAGCTGCATACAACAGTTATCAACTAAAATTTCTCTGAATTTTATTGTTGGATATTCTTTCGCAACTTCTCTTGCACATTCTAAGAATAAACCGTCTGAGAGTTTGCAGATGTTAGCTTTTGTAACTACACAAACCTCTTTACGATTGTTTTTCACTGCATAATCAAATGCAAATTTTGCGATTCTTAAAGAGGCTTTTCTTGTTATTATTTTTATACTGTGAGCAGTATCTTTGTCTATTTGTTCTTCTATACCTGCGTATAGGTCTTCTGTGTTTTCTCTTACAACTACAATATCAATATTATCAAATCTTGTTTTTATTGTAGGAATATTTTTGCAAGGTCTAAGGTTTGCATAAAGGTCTAATTCTTTTCTAAGTTGAACATTAACAGAACGAAAACCTTTACCTATAGGGGTTGTAATAGGAGCTTTTAATGCAACTTTATTTTGTTTAATAGAATCAATAACTCTTTGAGGTAATGGTGTTCCCTCTGATTCTGCGACATCAGCACCAGCTGTCTGGATATCCCATTTTATATCTCCACCAGCAGCTTCAATGATTTTAACTACGGCATCAGAGATTTCAGGCCCTATGCCATCACCTTTTATTAATGTTACATTTGTCATAAGTACAACCTCTCTTTTTGTTTAATGTTACCACAAATAAAATTGTGGTATTATTAATTGTATGGCAGAGGGTATAGAAGAATTACAACAAATACTACGTGATGATCCGTATAATTTTCAGGCTCGCAGAAGTCTGTCTATAGCTTTGCTAGATGCAGGATTTAACGAAGAAGCAAAGAAAAATTTATTATACTTAGTTAGAACATTCCCTGATAATGCAGAGTTACTTTATAATTTAGGTATTGCTTATGAAAAACTAAAACAGTATGAAAAGGCTGAAAATGCGTATATCAGAGCTATAGAATTGTCGCCTGAAACAGATTTTTTCTATAATTTGGGTATAACTTTTGTAGAAGAAGAAAAATACGATATGGCAATCCCTGTATTTTTGAAGGTCGTAGAGGTTGAGCCAGAGGATTCAAATACTTTGTTCAATTTAGGGTTATGTTATTTTAAAACAAAGCAGTATGATTTAGCTCTAGAGAATTTTCAAAAAACAGTTAAATTAAATGACAATGATTTGTTTGCTCATTTTTATATGGGTAATATTTTCAAAATAGAAGGGTTGTTGGATTTAGCAATAGAAAAGTTTAATAAGGTTCTCACCTTATCACCTGATTATAGCTGGGCATATTATAATTTAGGGGCAATAGCTTATGAAACAGGTGATACAGAAAATGCGATATTTTATTTAAAAAACACTATCAAATACAATCCTAATGATATAGGTGCTTATAAAATTCTAAATAAAATCTATTTAAAACAAGAGAGATATATGGAAGCTCTTGATTTGATAAAAGATGCCATGGAGCATAATCCTCAAAACGGGGATTTATATTATAACTATGCTCAAATTTTTAAATGCCAAGGTGATATTGAAAAATACTATAATGCTTTAAAGATTACGGTTACAAATAATGCAACCCTGACATATCCGTTTGAGGTCGTTCAAAAAGAACTTAAAACAGTTGGAGCTTCATTAAGACAAGAGGAAGAAAAAGAATAAAAATGAAGTTGTGTGTTTTTCAAGGTACTTTTAATCCTATACATAGAGTTCATCTCAAGGTCGCAGAGTTTGCTCTCTCGCATTATAATTTTGATAAAATCCTATTTATTCCTGCTTTTATTCCCCCACATAAAGAGGTTGATAATTCATTAGCAGAACATAGGTTTAATATGGTAAAAATAGCAACAAGTGATAATCCAAAGTTTGAAGTTAGTGATATAGAATATAAAAGAGGTGGAAATTCTTATACCTATCTGACAATTCTTGAATTAAGAAAAGAGTTTAGAATAAATGATAGAATAAATTTTTTGATAGGAACAGATGCGTTTAATAAGATTGATACTTGGTATGAAACAGATAAATTAAAAGAATTGTTGCATTTTATTGTTTTTCCGAGATGTAATGATTTTAACAGACAAGATTATGAGAAATTCAGAGTGTTAGGGTATGATTTTGAGTTTTCGCCAATGGAATATATTGATG
>ERZ779681.534-NODE-534-length-13053-cov-3.80112_pt1 | contig 13053 bp, 15 predicted proteins | sample MGYA00511905_ERZ779681 | MGnify/ENA primary metagenome ERZ779681 (study PRJEB29588, sample SAMEA2144578) | human gut metagenome | biome: human gut; feature: human-associated habitat; material: faeces | place: Denmark | collected 2008/2010 ... | reverse complement strand
GGCCGTCATCGTGACTGCTTCGGAAAAGCTCCCGCTCGCCGACCTCTGGGTCTCCGAAATGAGAAAACTCCTCCCCGAAGTCGTCTCCATCTATCACAATGTCCAAAGCCGCAAAGGCAATGCCATCCTCGGAAAAGAGATCCATCACCTCTGGGGCAAAAAGACCCTGACCTCCTCCCTTTGCGGCCTCGCCTTCGAAGTCTCCCCCTTCTCCTTCTTTCAAGTACACAAACCGCAGGCCGAGCTCCTCTATGAAAAAGCCCTCGCCTATGCCGACCTCCACGGCGGAGAGACCGTGATCGACTCCTACTGCGGCACCGGCACCATCTCCCTCTGCCTCGCACAGAAAGCCCGCCGCGTCATAGGCATCGAGATCGTGAAAGAAGCCATCGAAGACGCGAAGAAGAATGCCGCCTTCAACCACATAGAAAACGCCGAATTCTACGCCGCTGATGCCGGAGAATTCATGCCAAAGCTCTATCAAGAAGGCCTTCGCCCCGACGTCATCGTCATGGACCCCGTCCGCGCCGGCTGCAGCGAGACCGTCCTATCCGATGCAGCCCTCACGCATCGTCTACGTCTCCTGCAACGTGGCGACCTTCGCCCGCGATGCGAAGATCCTCGCCGGATTTGGCTACGCCGTGAAGGAAGTCACCCCTGTCGACATGTTCCCGCAGACCATGCACGTCGAGACCGTGGCTCTGCTGACAAGAAAAGAAAAATAAGTACCGAAAGTCGGTGTATGTCCGGGCTTTTTGTGAGGTGATCATCATCAGAGAAGCCTTATGAAAAGCCCAGTTTTCTTATAGTGAAATAGATCTGCTTTTCGGTCTGATCGGAGAAAAAGTGGATAGTCAGAAAAATGCAGACGGGTTTAGTCGCTGGATTAGATGTCATAGGTTGTAGCACTGGAATTGTTGTCAAAGCCGACCGCAGTGTAAGCCACTCGATACTAAGAGACAGACTTGGCAGTGAAATAGATGTTATGGATTGGCGAATTAGAAGGAATGCTGAAAATTTGATTTTGAAAAGAAGCCTTGTACTTCAATCATTTGCGCCATTATTCATATTGTTGGCAAGAAAGCATATTAAACTCGATCCATTTTGGCATCTGATGGTATCTTTTATTAAATTATTTTCGGATAAAGGATTGGTAGCAGTATCTATAGCCGTTAAGAATGAAAAACTTGGTAGTGTCAATTCTATTGTGTAAACTTTTTATAGTGCAGACCGAAAAAATCAATCCACGAACATCTCCAACCATTCCGAATAGACTTCCTAAAATCCGCGATGAGCTTTTCCGGAGAACCGCCTGCTGCAATCGCAGCAGACCATGCAGGCGAACCGTTCTGGCGAATCCTCATTGGGGAATTGCTCCTTGCGCTTTGCCCTGTGATGAAATCCCTTGTTGTTGTTCTCAATGAGGTATTTCTCGCTGGAAGTCATGGCGATTGAAATTCGCTGCTGCGCTCGCGCGGCACATCCGCCGTGATTTTGCCATATGAGGTCACGATGGTGCGCTGATAGAAACCATTGCGGCTATTGCCTGTATGCCACCCGGCGGAACGGTGCTTCTCGCAGCCGAGAAATCCTGCCAGTTCAGCTTGGAGGACGGCATTGACGCCTTCTTCCATTGAAGCCTTCAGTTTGGCATATGCCTGTCCATGTGCGCGATGAATGTGGCGTCATGTTTTCTTGTAAGCAAGTGCGTCAGTTCATGCAAAATAATATAATCGAGGCACACATAGGGCTTTTGCGCGAGCTTCAGATTAAGCCATAGTTTCTTTTTATCCGTGCTGCAGGCACCCCATTTTGTGACCATATACTTTGTTTGCCAAGAATCGCATTTAAGGCCTGTCTGTGCTTCCCACTTGGGCAGGCGTTTTTCTATTTCTTCTTTCAGAATCTTTCGATATTCCTCTTTGATATAGGCATCCCGCTGTTTTACCGTGCTTTTAGCACTCATGGAAAAAACGATATTCTGGTTCTGAATTTCGAAGCTGTTCTTCTGATTGTCCGGCTTAAAGACAAGGAAGTACTGCTTTCCCCAGATATACATCGTCTCACATCGTCCATGCAGACGATGTAGTCCGCACGGGCATAGTCCGACGCCGTGATGAGACGGGCGCGGCGGGGCGAGAAAGGGATGCCCTTCTTCGTGAGCATACGCTTGGCGGGCGGGTACATATCATTTCCGATCTCTTCCGTGGTCGCTGCGACAGAGTCCACGGTGATCGCCTTCTCGCATCCGGCTTTGCGGATGAGTGCTTTCATGATACCCTTTTGCATCTCTTGCCATATCACACAGCCTTGAGATAAATTGTGTGTAGGCTGCAACTTCATCGCTATCCGTTGTGTATGGAAACCATGTAAAGTTTATTTTTTCCTCAGTAATCTCAATTTCTGTGCTATCCGTCCAAAATACACGTTGAAAAAGTGTCTGCTTATTTGCTATGATCTTCTGCAAATTTTTCAATGCCGTATCCGTAAGGCTTTCTTTGGGAATTGCTATTGTCAGCTTATCCTGTTGCACTGGCACTTCTTCAGTTACTTCTGCATCGTCTTGCCCCCCGCTCCCGTAACTGCCGAATCAGGTCTTCCACCGTTTCTTCCTCTGCTCCGTCCGGGATATGCAATATACCCTCTTTGTCCAGTCGGTATCCTGCAATATCATATGCACAGCTTGGTACCCGTTCATAATGCGGTACTGTTCCGAGTATGTTTCCAATCTCCAGTGCCAGCTTCGCTCTCTGCTTCAATTCCAGTGTGAATCTAATTTCATTTTTCATAATATGTACCCGCCTTTCTTTTTTCGGCAGTACATATATCACTCTAACGGCACAGAATAGTAAGATAATTCGGATTATATTTCTGCCAAAATGTACGCAGAAAAACTGTGATTTTTATGCTGCTTTTTACACGTTTTTTCTGCGTATTTCGGTACTATCCGGAAAAACAAAATTGACTTTAGTGATGATATTCAGCGGATATTTTCACATAAACCGTGGTGGGTGTTCCTCTGTTTAATTCTGCGAAAATTCGCACGAAGGGGGCTATTGGCCTTCAAGAAGAAAAGTCGTAGAGATTTGGATACCCCTACCACAGAAAAACCACAGTGGAACGATGACACTGTGGTTTGAATCGGATTATTTTTTTCCCTTCTTTCTGCTCTTTGGACCAATACCTCCGCTTCCGTTTTGTTTTTCCTCGCGTAGTTTCATCATATAATTAAATGCTAAATCGCAAATCTCGTCACTGTCAAGAAACTCAAGTGTAGTAACTGCAGCATAGTGGTTGAGGTACTTTTTACATTCACGGAAATACTCCGTGATACCTTCGTTATCTTCAATCTCGTTTTTAAAATCCCTGATTGCCATGAGAACTCCTCTCATGCGATCAAAGTTCATTCGATTAAAGGTATCCATAACATCTGTACAGATTGTCTGATTAGTAAACAGAATTTCTGTAAGCCAATAATGGTTGCTGTTCTTTCTATCATAGGTGAGATATCCATACCACCAAAGCCTTGAAAGAGCATTATCATTCAACAGACTACCCGGTGTGGTCACAAAAAATCTACTCCTAATGGTATTCTCACGTTCTTCCCGTAGCCAACGATCCCTTATATAAGCACTGTACGCTGGCTCGGCATGGCACAGATAAGTCCAGAGATACTTATTAGATGCCTGAAGTGGTGTCAAGCTTTTAAAAGCATCGTAAATCAAACGCGTATTAACAAGGTCTTCCTGGGACTTTTGCGCATCGTCTTTTTTCCCCGGAGTATAATCTGGAACAAAAACACTTACATCCACTGATGACATTTTAAAATAGTCATTGTTTCCGAAATATGTAGAAAGCCACTCGTCTGGAGATGAATAATTCTCAGTATTATGTTGGATATCATGGAGAAGTTTGTCATAGGCTTCTTCTGTAAAATAACCCAAAAGCATCAGTCAACACCCCCTATCATCTGTGTTTCGCCGCTGTTTATCTCGCTGTCTAGGGTATCCTTGAAGCGCTTCAATGCATCAAGAGCAATATCACCAAGAATGTCATTTGCGAGAGTTGTAGGGCAACCATCGTAGCTATGCAAATCAATTCCTTTTACATTTGCTTTATGGTCAATAGCTCTAAACCATCGTTTTTCACTGAAGTTTGTCCCATCACCTACACCCCCGTCATTCTGATAATACCCAATCACATACCCTATAGCCTCAACTAAAACGGGATACACAATAATTCCTGCCGCATAACGTCTTAAGGATCCATTGTTAAAGTCTTTGAATTTATAATATAGATTATAAAGTTCGCTCTTCAGGAAAATCTCTATCTTTTCTCCATAGAAATTCGGAACAACCTCGGAATCCTGCTCGTCATTTCTGCTGATGTCGAAGATAGAGGAAATTGGTTTTTCCAGTTCGGAATCATCTACAAAAATAGAACGAATTTCTTCTGTGGCTAGGATATCACCTTTACGGATTTCAAAAGTTGAACCGCCGAAATAAAGGTCATTAAATTCTCCTTCACAGCAAAAGCGGTCGATATTGCGGGCAGCTATAATGCTGCCCGCAATATCCATCTTGTTAACTACTGCGAATTTAGGTACAGATATGGCCAGCTCCTTACTGTCCGCCGGAAATTTAAACAGCTTGCTATAAGAAGCGGCACTGCTCTTAACCGTAACAACAGCGACAGCTTGCCCCGCCTGAACCATTGTCGATAGCCCCTTACATACCAGAACATATTTTATTGGAAAAACAATATTTTCTGTATCAACCACTATCTCTTCTTTGTTAAAGGTAGTGTAAAAACGGCAGGATTCGATATAATCATCACGCCCTACTGCCAATACCGGGTTGGGAAATTCATTTTTTACCGATTTCATTTCTTAACAACCTCCGTCAGACTTAAGCGCAACTTCATTTTCTCTTTCCGTAAAAATTTTACAAAAAATACCGCCGGGGTATCAGCCTCCACTTTTATGGGACCAGCTTTCCCGTTGCTGATTTTAATATTCTTACTATTAAAGGTAAATGACTCCATGTCAAGTGAATCTGTCTTGCTGTCTTCACCAACCGCAAAACATTCAACATAAAGATTTTCGTATGTTTCTGCTGGCTTGATAACAATTTTGTAAAGACCTTGTGACGAACTAACCGGGAAGGCCCTCTGTGCAGATAGATTCGGGGTATTAACGGTTTTAACTCCTTTACCGGGAGTTGCACCATGTTGAGGATCTGGGTCATCGGGATCTGGAATAACGGGCTTTGGAGGGTGAGGTCTCGGAGGCCTAGAATTGGGATTGTGCTCGTGATTATGAACGTCCCCTTCAGCCTCAGTTCCTTCCTCCTGCATAGCAACCTCAGTTGTATATCCCTGATGAACATGGTTGGTCTTGATCTTGCCAATTTTAATCTTAACCTTAAGGATATCATCGCCTTCAGCCTGACCGCCAAGACCGTCAATATCATCTGGAATATATTCACCGACTCCAGCGGCATCAACTGTATCCTCAGTAACCACCTCAAACTGAGATTTCAGCAAATTCAGTACAAAATCATCGATTTTTTGAATAGACTCCCGTGCAAGTTTTCTTTTCTTGCGATCAGACGATTCAATCTGTTTGTAGTCCCACCTATTATGACGTGGAGGCTCTGTGTCTTTAAGCAATTCACCCAACATGGGGCCTCGTACAATCACAACGGCAGCATAATGTTGGAAAATTCGTTTATAGTATGTACCTACAAGCATTCCCGTTGCTCTGAAATTTGCGATAGTCCTCTTATAGCTGCTATCGGATTTTATATAAACCTCAACGTCATCCGCTTCGAGAACTTCCATGGTCTTTTTGCAATCCGGAGACGTAAACGCCTTGTACAACTGTGATGCTGCCAACATCTCTGTATCATCAGAGAAATCAGCGAACAACTGAGAGAGCGTAGATTCATCAATGATACGAATATCATTTCCATTTTTCAATTCTACGACCAAACGACCTTCGCTTATTGCGACAAAGAAATTCTTGAGTACGGCCTTTGTTACATTAGTTAACCAATTAGTAGTCTGAGTGAAACCTACGATAATAACATCCGTACCTCGCTCAATCCTGTGGAAACAATCGCGGAAGTCATTTTCGTCTGTATCATAAATAGGAAACCATTTTTCATTCTCTTCATCATTGTTTTGATACTTTCCAACTCTCTGTGTAGGCTTTCCATCTTTATTCAGAAGTGTGGCAAGCCGGGCAACCCCGATAAATGCGGACTCGTTATTCTCTGCTACAGTATTATAAAATACCATACTCAGGGAAGAGCATGCAAATGGAGCGTTCTTACCAATACCATATGATCCTGCACTGTTCTCATCGCTTTTAACAGAAACTCCATCAGATCCAGTAAGAGCTTCCCAGGACGAAGACAATTTACCATTGTGACTTCCGCTCAATCCCTTGGTATTATAGTCACTTGCTATCAGGACCGGTATATTATCTTCTGCAAGAGTGGCCTCGGCTCCCTCCACAAAACGGCATAACTTTGCATCCATTTCTGTTCCCCAATACTTTCGACATCCTTTAAGGCACCTGCTATATTGAGGAAACACATCATATCCTGATCTGGAAATTTGGCGAAGTTCAAAGACAACTCTGACAGGAGTATCTGACCCTTCAATACGGGCATCCAGAGAATTCTGACAAATTTCACGAGCCAGATTATCAATTAGTTCCTGCCCTTTGAATACCTCAATATCATTATTGGTATAACCTTGACGGGTTCCTCCGGAAAGAGGCGGAAATCTCCATCCAACCTGTGTCATTAGTAATCACCTCACTCTAAAGTAAATCTCTCTTCTTTGGGACTATCCGTTCCATTGAATTTTGCCTTTGTATTCTTCAGTTCGTGCTCAATAGCACTAAAAATCTTTTTAACATCCTCCTCGGTATACTCATAGTTCGCAGTACTGGAACAGTTTCCAAGAAGTTTTATCATATCAATAATCTTATTAGTGCGAGCTTCCGCGAGACGAACAAAGCGTTCACGTTTAGTTTCTTTTGTTGCCATAATTCTACCTCCGTTGAAAATATAGCTTATATTTGTCAAATGTATTTTACTTTTGAAATTTTATTTATATCTTATATGATTACATATTACATTCTACATGTTACTTTGTCAATACATATTGCATATAAATCATATATTTCAAAAATGTATTTCATAATATATCTTCTAAAATTGAATTTCAATAAAAAAATGCAGTGGAATCCAACCACTGCATTTCATCATTCATTTGGTATATCGCCCAGCACTCTGAAGCAATTAAGCATGAACTCCGCCATCGTTTCTATAACTGGAATGGTTACTGAATTTCCAAACTGTTTATATTGTTGAGTGGGTGCCACCTCCTTAGGAAAAGAAAAGTGATCGATACCTTCCTCATCCAGGAAAGCATAGTTAATAAATCCCTGCAGTTTACCCCATTCTCTTGGAGTCATGACCCGAATTCCCTTGTCATTTAGCGGTGTCTTTTTAGTTGACAAAATCATACCTGCGATATTATCTTGAGGATCAAACACAAGATTTCTTTCCTTGCCAGACCCCCCAGTTGCCATTATGGTGTTTGCAACAGGATGCTCGATTCCAGGTTCATTGACAATACGATATCCAAACCCGTTACCTTTCCCATGTTCCCTTTCTCTGTGTCGAATCAGCGTATCAAGGTAACCAGATGCCATATAATACTTTGCCTCTGCTTGAAACTCCAGCAGCTCATTCAAATCATCATACAAATACAGATCATTCTCAATCGGAAGACAGTTTTCAATACCCGCAAGTGCATCAGCTCCGTATCTCTGTCTATCAAATGCCATTATATATGTACGTGGACGATTCTGTGGAATACCAAAGTTTCTGGAATTTCGGATAAAATCCTTTCCGTTGTATGTCGGTTCCCCTAACATATCATATGTGACACCTATCACCTTATAGTTAAGAGTCTTCTCCAATGTGTTGATGATTACCCTAAAAGTGTTTCCTTTATCATGACGCACAAGATTATCAACATTCTCAAGAAAAACCGCTCTAGGTCGCGTTCTGCGGATAATCTCTGCTATATGATTAAAAATAATTCCTTTTTCTGTATCATTAAATCCTTCTTCCAATCCTGCCTTACTAAAGGTCTGACAGGGAAATCCCGCGAGAAGAACATCATATTGTATTGTGTCTAATTCAGCTTTGAACTCTTCGCTGGTTAAATCATGGTTTGCATCGTCACCATAAAGGTGTTGGTAAGTCATGCACGCATACTTGTCAATTTCCGCGGCCAGGACATTATGAAAATACCCTGTCAATTCAAACCCCTTTCTCATGCCACCTATTCCAGCGCACAAATCAATTGTTGTAAAAGGCATACGCTTATCTCTCCTTCAGAGCGGATTCAATTTTATCTGCACATGTGACCACATCTTTTTTTATCTCATTTCCCCAGAATCGAAGGACTAACCACCCTTCATTCTGAAGATACTGATTGACTTCCGCATCTCTTTCCATGTTTCTTTCTATTTTAGCAATCCAGAAATCTCGATTGCTCTTAACTTCATTTTTCTTGACTTCCCAGTTAAAGCCATGCCAGAACTCACTGTCAACGAATACGGCAATTTTCTTCCTAATAAAGGCGATATCTGGTTTTCCAAAAATCCGAGTTACATTCTTTCTGTACCTGATGTTCCTCTTCCATAGTTCTCGTCGAAGCATCAGTTCAATCTCTGAGTCCTTGTTTTTTACCTGTCGCATGTTGTAACTGATTTGTTCCTTAGTCTTCTTGATCATTGTTTTTTTCCAACCGTCCCGATAGTTCATCCCAAAATGCATCATTTGCGGAAGATGCCTGTGCGGCCCTTATTGCCTTACAGATGGAGGGGTTCTCAAAGAAGTAATCTTCAATATCACATGGAATGGTTCTTCTCGATTCCGAAGACAAAAAACGCAGTCTATTCTCTTGTTCTGTCGTAAGAGTCAAAGTAGAAATGATTTTTTCCAAAAGTTCTCCCTGCGGCGGAGCATTCTTTCCTTTTTCAAACTGGCTAACGGTCATCTTGCTGCGGCCGATTGCCTTAGCAAGTTGTTCTTGTGTCATGGGTGGATTCTGGCTCTTCCGTAATGACCGTAAATATTCGCCAAAAATTTTATCATTCATGGCATTCACTCCAAAAATAAGTATGTAAGTTTACTTACTTAAGCATAACTCAATGCAGATTCAAATTCAACAAATTTGCCTCAGAAGTAATCCAAAATCACTAAAACAGATTAGCCATAGTCTACTCCTTAGCGGACACACTTCTGCCAGTTGTATTACTTAGAGAAAGAAATCTATGCAAAAAATCACTCCGTCTCAAAATCCAGAAACGAAGTGATTACACACAATTTTTTATATTTTCAGCTCTAAACCCTCATTCGTAGCAATATCGTAGTATCGTGCCTTTTTATATGCCGTGATTTGCCCTGATACCGTCCCTCGTTGCGGAGGTATACAATCTACACGTTTATCCTGCCGTGGCAGACGAAGAGTATTTTTATCATATGCTTATAACTCCGTTTTTGCTTGGTATTTCTTTTCAAATGCCAAATATGGCAGGCTTTTTCGGAATTTTCCTGTTTCTGTGTTTCCATGCTATCTTCTCAGATCTTCCCGTATTTTCTCATGTTTTTCCGGCAACATTGGTAAATTCGTCGGCGAATAAATATTCTATATCAACAGGATTAGGCTTCTGCTACTCGAAGCAGCTCTGCCTGTTTCACTTATTGAAATCTCTCCGTTCAGAATACGGGCTAAAACGCTATAAGGGAGTCTGTTTCGCTGCCTGTCCATGGCACTACCCTATGGCCGCTTTTTTTCTTCATCCATTCCAGCAAATAATCACGGAAAAGACAGGCTGCCTTTGTCTTGCGGACCTGCGGATTGCTTACAAGGTAGATCATCTGCCCGCTGATCTCTTCCTTCAGTGTCCGGCTCACGATGTCGGGATGCGGGTACAGGGGATCGGCATAGTCATAGCCAATGTTGATGGCTTTGTTGTGAAGGAGAAGTGTGCGGATGATACTTTCATCCGTTGTTTCCGCAAGAATGTGGATCTTCCTTCCGGGCGCGAGGAAGTACTTGTCGATATGGTGACGGAAGCAATCGTAGGCACGGCCTTTGCTGATGATGGTCTGCCCGTCCAGATTGTCATAGGTCAAGGCAGGAAGCTTCGCCAGCGGATGCGATCTGTGCATCCGTACACTGTAATGGCTGAAAAAAAGAGGGTCTCCTTCGAAGCGTGTCTCATCCAGTGGCCCCGCTGTGATGGCAAAGCTGCACTGCTGCGATGCCAATGCAGCTATAGCATGGGCATCTGTCGTATCTACTACACTTAAAATGATAGAAGGATAGGCCTCATGGAAGTCTTCGATCAGGGAGGCTCCGAGATAGGCGAGTACATGATCTAGCGCATAAATGGTGACTACGCTCTGGGACTTAGCTGCCAGCGTGCGGAGGCTGCGGATAGCATCGTATTCCTCCAGAAGGCTTTTGGCATGCGGCAAGAGAGTCGTTGCATAGTCCGTGGGAATGACTCCTTTTATGCTGCGGATAAAAAGCGGCTGACCAAGCTCTTCCTCAAGCAGACGGATCACCTTGCTTACGCCTTGCCGCGAGACATAGAGGGTGTCTGCCGCTGTTTTTATATTCTGTGTCTGATAGACGGTCACGAAGTATTGCAGCTGTTTTTGATTCATAGAGCACCTCCTGTTTTCATTATAGTGCAGCCATATGGTTGCTTCAATCATCTCATTTTTTTCTTTTTCCGGTGACATGCCTCACGTATAATAACGCCTAGAAAAGGAGGATTTACATTCTATGAAAATCACACAGATCCGCAGTGCAACCAATCGCCTGGTATACGCCGGCAAAACATTTCTCATCGATCCATGGCTTGCCCCCCGGCATGCCTTCAGCTTCATCGACGTTCCCGGCCGCCCCTATCATATTCCTGACCCGATGAAGGAGCACCTGCCGATGCCATTCTATGACCTTCCCGTCTCTGCCGAGGAGGTCTTGCAGGATGTCGACTATATCATCGTTACGCATCTCCATCCCGATCACATCGACATGTCCGTCACAGACGGTACAGTCGGCGCCCCGCTGGATAAGAGAGTCCCCATTCTCTGCCAAAACGAAGCGGATGCGGCTGTGCTGAAAAAATCCGGATTCCAAGATATCACCATCCTTCCGAAAGAAGGAATTCAGATAGGAGATGCCACCATTCGTCAGGTCCCAGCCCTCCATGGCACGTATATCCCCTGCGGAAACGCCATGGGCGTCCTCTTTGAAAGCAAAGAGGAAAAAACATTCTATCTGGCCGGCGATACCATCTGGTATGAAGAAGTAGCTGCGACCATTAAGAAATACCAGCCGGAAGTGATCGCCCTCAATACCTGTGCGGCTGAGACTCTTGAGAATGGCCGTCTCATCATGAATGATGAAGATGTCTGGAATGTATCGCTTGCCGCTCCTCATGCCCGGCTTTATATCACGCATATGGATAACGTGGCACACGCAGCCCTCACTCGGTATACGATGCGCGGCCGTCTGGCTTCCCGCGGCATCGTCAATTACGATATGCCCCTCGATGGCGAAAGTGTGGTATATCTTTCTGACGAGCCTCTTCTCGCTGAAGGCAGCGATTGAGCGAGGTCCTGCCGGAGCGATAGGAAAGGCCGCTTTCTCCCACGCCTACCGATTTCCTCTCATATGGAGTATAATGAAAAGGATAACTATACATCTTCCATTTATGATAGGAGAAATCATATGAGAAAAATCATTCTTACCGGCGACCGCCCGACCGGCCGCCTTCATGTCGGCCACTACGGCGGCTCCCTGCGTGAGCGTGTCGAGCTACAGAACTCCGGCAAATTCGATGACATCTACATCATGATCGCTGACGCGCAGGCGCTCACGGACAATGCGGACAATCCGGAGAAGGTCAGAAGAAATGTGCGCGAGGTCGCTCTCGACTACCTCGCTGTCGGCATCGATCCCGCAAAGTCCTGCATCTTCATCCAGTCCATGGTGCCGGAGCTCACCGAACTCACCATGTACTACATGAACCTCGTCACCGTTTCTCGTCTCCAGAGAAATCCGACTGTCAAAGCGGAAATCCAGCAGAAGAATTTCGAAGCCAGCATCCCGGCCGGCTTCCTCTGCTACCCTGTCAGCCAGGCGAGCGATATCACTGCCTTCAAGGCCACCCATGTCCCGACCGGCGAAGACCAGGAGCCGATGCTCGAACAGACACGCGAGATCGTCCGCAAATTCAATGACATCTACGGCGAAGTCCTTGTCGAACCAGACATCGTCCTTTCCACAAACAAAGCCTGCCTGCGCCTGCCCGGCACCGACGGCAAAGCGAAGATGAGCAAGTCCATCGGCAACTGCATCTACCTAGCTGATTCGCCGAAGGATATCGAGACGAAGATCATGTCTATGTTCACCGACCCGACCCACCTGCGCCGCGACGACCCGGGGCATGTGGAAGGAAATCCCGTCTTCACCTACCTCGATGCATTCAGCAGTGATGAACACTTCAGAGCCTTCTGCCCCGAATACAGCTGCCTTCAGGAAATGAAGGATCACTACACGAGAGGCGGCCTCGGCGACGTGAAGGTGAAGCGCTTCCTCAATAACGTCATGCAGGAGACTCTCCGCCCCATCCGCGAACGCCGTGAATATTGGGAAGCCCATCTGGAAGATGTCCAGGATATCCTGAAGGCTGGCTGCGAAAAAGCGGAAAATACCGCAGCCAAGACCCTCGCCGAAGTCCGCCGCGCGATGCGGATCAATTATTTCGAGGATGGAAATCTGCTGAAATAAGGTGTAGGGGTTCAAGAAAATGAGGAATGAGGGTGGCGGCTTCGCCGCATTCATTCCTTATTCCACTTTTCTCCCTCCTTCCTTTGGAAGAAGGTGCCCCGAAGGGGGCGGAAGTTGGCTCTCGAAGCGGTTTTTTCACACGCGAGGATGCCA
>ERZ779681.533-NODE-533-length-13061-cov-2.48908_pt1 | contig 13061 bp, 10 predicted proteins | sample MGYA00511905_ERZ779681 | MGnify/ENA primary metagenome ERZ779681 (study PRJEB29588, sample SAMEA2144578) | human gut metagenome | biome: human gut; feature: human-associated habitat; material: faeces | place: Denmark | collected 2008/2010 ... | reverse complement strand
TCTTTTCCGCTGACCATATTCACGGCGGCGCATTGCCGATTCCCGTTCACTTCCTGATGGACGAGTTCGCCAATGTCAGCCTGCCGGACGACTTCGATAAGATCCTTTCCGTTATGCGTTCCCGTGGCGTGTTTGTGTCTATCATCCTTCAGAACTTGGCACAGCTTAAAGCACTGTTTGAAAAGCAGTGGGAATCCATCGTCGGCAACTGTGATGAGTTCCTCTATTTGGGCGGCAATGAGCAGTCTACCCACAAGTATGTGAGTGAGCTGCTGGGCAAGGAAACCATCGACACGAATACCTACGGAAAGAGTTCCGGGCGAAGCGGAAACTATTCCACCAACTATCAGATCAGCGGTCGTGAGCTTCTGACTCCCGATGAGGTTCGTATGCTTGATAACCGCTACGCCATTCTGTTCATCCGAGGGGAACTCCCCGTTATGGACTTGAAATATGACATTCTCAGGCATCCTGCTGTTGAACTGACGGCCGACGGAAAAGGCGGCGTCTATCAGCACGGTAAAGTCACGAGAAATGTTGCGACCATCGAGGTGCAGCACCTCGACCCCGATACTCTGCCGGATACGGAGGTACTGGAAACCACTTATGAGCTACTGTCCGATGAGGATTTTAGCCTGAAACAATTTTGAAATTATGGAGGTAATTAATATGAATATAATTAAGAAGACTAAAGAACATACTACCAAACTTTCTATGTCCGGTAAGATCAAAAAAAGCTACCGGATCTATTGTATGGTTGTCGTTATTGCGACACTTATATTTGGGGCTTCAGTTACGGCATTTGCGGCAAATGATCCGATTGCGGTTATTAATAATCTGTCCGGATTTATTTTTGGATTAATTCGTGCAGTAGGTCTTATTTTGCTTGGCTTTGGTGTTGTTCAGGTGGGACTTTCCCTAAAGTCCCATGATCCATCTCAGCGAGCAAATGGATTCCTTACTCTTGCGGGTGGAGTTATCATCACTTTTGCGAAAGAAATACTGAACCTCATAACAAGCTGATATTTTAACTACAGGAGCACATCTTTTAGATGTACTCCTGATTTTATAGAAGGAGGTGTTTTATTTGAGCGACAATTGGATTGTACAAAATCTTGAAAATGCACTTGAAACATGGAACGATAAATTATCCGAAATATGGGCGCTTATTACTATGACTCCGCAAAGCTTTAGAGGAGGCAAGATATGGAACGTAATTGTTGACATTAATGGTGCGGTGCAGTCTATAGGGCTTGCCCTTCTTGTTTTGTTCTTCGTTGCCGGGGTGGTGAAGACTTGCGGATCATTTACGGATATCAAAAAGCCGGAACATGCAATGAAGTTGTTTGTTCGCTTTGCTCTTGCAAAGGGGGCAATTACTTATGGAATGGAGTTAATGCTTTCACTATTTGATATTGCGCAGGGAGCTATATCGACAATTATGAGCACGGCGGGATTTAGCGAGGCTCAGAAAACAGTTCTGCCGACAGAAATGGTAACTGCGATTGAAAATTGTAGTTTCTTTGAATCTATTCCGTTATGGGCAGTAACGCTTATTGGTGGACTGTTTATCATGGTGATGTCATTTATTCTGATTATGACCGTGTATGGACGATTTTTTAAGCTTTATATGTATACAGCACTTGCACCCATTCCTCTGTCTACCTTTGCCGGAGAACCATCACAGAATGTGGGTAAATCATTTATAAGAAGCTACTGTGCCGTTTGTTTAGAGGGGGCTGCTATTGCCCTGGCATGTATTATATTCTCTCTTTTTGCTTCTTCTCCACCGGTAGTAGATACTAGTGTGGCAGCAGTTACACAGGTATGGAGTTATGTTGGTGAGCTGATATTTAATATGCTAATTCTTGTGGGTAGTGTAAAGATGAGCGACCGCATTATCCGGGAGATGATGGGATTATAATGTATATTTACCGGTATAGCAAATTAAGAATATTACGGCCGCGTCTTTATCCTTGCTAAAGACAAGTGTATTGTGATGCTTTAATATAGAAGACAATTTTACCCAAACTTAGAGTGAAAAGTTTCTTGAAACGAAGAACGGTTTTTATACCCGAATATATAGGAGGTGTTATTTTGGAGGTTAAAATTAACAGGGAAATCAGAAATTACACAGAAGCAATGTTTTTTGGACTGTCTTTAAGACAGTTCATTTTTTCCGTATTGGCTTGCGGTGTAGCGGTAGGAATATATTTTTTGCTGAGACCGTATGTAGGAACGGAGACCGTGTCATGGATGTGTATTTTGGGAGCGGCTCCGTTCGCTCTCCTTGGGTTTGTTAAATATAACGGAATGACGGCGGAGAAGTTCATGTGGGCTTGGATTAAGAGTGAAGTTTTAATTCCAAAAAAACTTTGTTTCCATTCCACTAATATTTATTTTGAATTGATGAAGCCTTATGTAGGATAGAAGAAGGAGGTACTGAAATGATTAAAACTTTGAAAAATTTATTTAAGCAGGACAAGGAACGATTCCTTATTCCTAATGGAGTTCAGGGTGTTATCCCAATCAGAAAAATATATGATGATGGTGTTTTTCAGGTCGGAGATGACAAGTTTTCTAAGACTTATAAGTTTACCGATATTAATTATGCTGTTGCCAGTCGTGAGGACAAAGAGACCATGTTTCTCGAATATTCCGAACTACTTAATAGCTTTGATAGCGGTGCAACAACGAAGATTACTATTAATAATCGTAGACTAAATCGTGTTGATTTTGAGAAAAACATTCTTATCCCTTTGACAGGAGATGCTCTTGATGAGTATCGAAAGGAGTATAACAGTATGCTTCTGGAAAAAGCGATAGACGCAAATGCTATTACTCAGGAAAAATACATTACGATTTCCGTAAATAAGAAAAGTGTTGAAGAGGCAAGAAACTATTTTGCTCGTGTTGGTGCAGAACTTATTACTCATTTTGACCGCCTTGGAAGCAAATGCATAGAACTGGAACCAGACGAAAGGTTACGTATTTTTCACGATTTCTATCGTACAGGCGAAGAAACGGATTTCCATTTTGATATCAAAGAAACCCGCAAAAAGGGACATGATTTCAAGGATTTTATATGTCCTGACTCAATGGAGATAGAAAGAGATTACTTCAAAATTGGTGAGCGCTATGGAAGAGTGCTGTTTCTCAAAGAATACGCTTCATATATCAAGGACAGTATGGTTGCCGAATTGACAGATCTAAACCGCAATTTGATGATGTCTATTGATGTTGTTCCAGTTCCCACTGACGAGGCTGTTAGAGAAGCTGAAAATAGATTGCTCGGTGTAGAGACCAATGCGACTAATTGGCAGCGTCGTCAGAATGCTAACAACAACTTCTCTGCACAGCTTCCTTACGATATTGAGCAGCAGCGCAAGGAAATGAAGGAATTCTTGGATGATCTAACCACCCGAGATCAGCGAATGATGTTTACAGTTCTCACAATGGTTCATACTGCGGACACGAAAGAACAGCTCGATAATGATACAGAGGCTTTACTTACAACGGCAAGAAGACATATGTGTCAGTTCGGTATATTGAAGTTTCAACAGCTCGACGGGCTTAACACGGCACTGCCTTTTGGCGTTCGTAAAATCGATTCTTTTCGAACCCTCACGACAGAAAGTCTTGCTGTCTTTATTCCGTTTCGCGTACAGGATGTTCAGCATACAAACGGAATTTACTATGGACAGAATGTCATTTCAAAGAATATGATTGTTGCTGACCGTAGGCAGCTCCTTAACGGTAATGAGTTTATCCTGGGCGTATCCGGTGGCGGTAAGTCTTTTACTGCAAAGGGCGAAATCCTCAATCAGGTGCTTGTAGGCGATGCAGATGTTATTATCATCGACCCGGAGCGGGAATATGCTCCTCTTGTAAGGGCATTGGGTGGTGAAATCATAAACATATCCGCGACTTCTCCGACCCACATAAACGCAATGGATATCTATTAAACGCCGCGAACCGTTTGTTTTGCCGAAGGTTATTCCAACTCCGGTGCTTGCCCAAATTCTTGAAACCGCGTATATAAAGTACAGTGAACCCTATCATACTGAATATTATTATAAGTGTATAACCAGAGACATTGCAGTTTTGGAGTTGCTGTTTTCAACGGGTGTTAGGGTACAAGAACTGTGCAATCTGAAAATATCTGACGTAGATCTCAGAGATAGGTATATAAAAGTTAATGGGAAAGGATCCAAAGAGAGATATATTCAATTAACTAATAAGGATGTTGTTTGTGCTTTGAGACGATATCAAAAAGAATACTGCGACGAAATTAGGGCAAATGAATGCTATTTTATAAACAACAGAGGAAATAAACTTTCAGAACAGTCGGTGCGCTTTATGGTCAATAAATACACCAAACTTGTTGATGCTAATTTGCATATAACTCCGCATATGTTTCGGCATACAGTAGCAACACTTTTATTAGAGGAGGATGTTGATATTCGATATATTCAGGAATTCCTTGGACATAGCTCAATCACTACAACACAAATTTATACGCATGTAAGTCTCAACGCCCAGAAAAAAATATTTGCAAAAAAGCATCCGAGAAATAAACTGAAAATAAAAACGGATATATGACGGCAAATGGGTTACTTGAAACTGGTTCTAAAGTTAACTCTATTTTTAGACGGTAGCATTTAAACACAAAGGGGTATATTGATAAAGTTAAAATCCGGACTATTAAATCAATTTTAATAGTCCGGATTTTTGCTTTAAGATATAAGTGTGCTTACTTATACTTAGAAAAAATGTCGACATCAAACCGAATTTTTTTCTATAAATCAACCAGAAATCGTTCGGATGATCATTCAAGAATCTACTAAATTCGACCTTGGATTGGTATACATGGTTTAACCGCATTTTAAATACTGACTTTATTTGAAGGAAGTTCAAGGTTATTATTTGAAACAATTGAGTTGCTTGATGGAAAAACATCTCTTTACAATGATGAGAAAAAAATGATTCAAATATTAAATATGGCTTATCAAATTAAGGCGCGCCACTTTAATGGTTTTAATAAAAGTCATATGCTTGTTATACGTCTGCTTGCTTATAGTCCCACCCCTATTTCAAAAAATACTATTATTGACATCTTAGACTTAATTGAGCCAATGGCATCAGATATCATTAGCACTCTTTATGATAGTAACTTTATTACACAAACCGCAAACAATGAAACTGGAATAACATTGTACCGCATAAGCGACAACTTTCTCATTGAACTTATCAAGAGCGGATGTTCCGAAAATGAGCAACTTTTTTATAAGACTAAAATATACCGCGCCATACAGAGCAAACAAATTTCTGCAAATTTGGAACAAATAGTTAATCTTGCTATAGAACTTGGGGAAAATGAAGCAGAAGACCTAGTTTTACAATATATTAGGCAGCCTGAAGATTCAGTTCCCGATGAAAAAAAAGCAAACTATATTGATAAATTACTGCACTCTATAGAGCATGTTCCTAAGTCAGTAACTTCTGTGGATATCGCACAACTACTTTATACATATGGATACTATCAATCAGCGCAAAAGGTAATGAACTGTTTGACAATCGATAATAATATGTTGAATTACAATTATCTTTTGTTATTAGGTGACATACAACATGTCTTATTATCACCCAAGGCATCTCACACATATATGCAGGCATCTAAAATCACAGGGATAACCATTTCTGATAAACTTAAAGCACTTAACCGTGAAATTATGGCTCTCAATCAAGAGCACAAAGAAATCCTAGCGAAAAATTTATATATTGAAACTTTTGCTAAATATGAGTCTGTGCAATGTGCTGGTTTAGTCGAGCTTTATAGAAATTCCAATAACAGTTTTGAATATAACGCGGCTATGGAGTATACTATAAAGGGATATTTACTTGCTGAGAAATTGGGCGAAAATCTTGAAATGATCAAGTGCTTGCACAACATATGTATGCTGCTCCTACAATACGGCCGATATGGACAACCAATGAAGGATAATCCATTAGGCTTTGAACCCAATTTTGAACAGGTATTGACTTTTTTTGCAAAACACCCTGAATATCGTCATGAACAAGCATATCCACTTTTAGACTTGGGTACTGTAAAAATGTTTGAGTATACAGATAACGATGATGTAAATTTACTTGTTGATGCAAAAAAATATTATTCCGAAGCGCAACTTTATGCAAAATCATTTTATGCACGATATATTGCCGAAACAGGATTGTTGGTGGTTAATAGTTACCTATATGCTAACTTGGAATCATCATTTATAAGTAATGCAAGAGAAAAGCTCTTCAAACGCTATACTCAACAAAAAGCATCAATAGAAGATTATAGAGTACACAGGAAAATTCTTTTGTCTCTTGCAGTAAGTGCGATTATTTCGAAAGAAATACAGGAAGCTGTTGATTATTTGAAGCAAGCGCATCCATATATTGAAGGTCCTGAAACAAATAGATATAACAAATTGTGTCAAAAAGCAAAATGCACAGAATATATTAAAGATGCCGTTTCTCTTTCTGGAAAATATGAAAAGTATTATGCCTCAGATAAGTTTGTCCCTTGGCTAATTAGTTTATGCCATTAATCTTGTAGTGACGGAGTCTATTACTGCTTTGCATATTGTCTCATAAGGGATATTGTATAGCTCTATAATTTTACCAATTTCTGAAGTGAGACTAAAAACAGGAAGGGCATTAGCTTCGATAAAGTATATGTAATTATTGTGAATTCTAAAGTCTATTCTTGCATAATCCCGAAGTCCTAATTCTATAAAGATTTTCTCTGCTGTTTGTTTTATTTCATTAACGAGAGGTGCTCCAAGTATTTTGTCAGGTAATGAATATTTACGTATTCCATTTGCTTTGTCAAATATGGTAAAAATTCTATGTTCAAAATAGTAGTTGTCACTTTCAGAAACTAGTAAAGGCACAATTAGGCGAAAATCTCCCGGATTTCCAATTATCCATACAGTACACTCATAGCCAGCTATATATTGTTCAATTAGAACCTCATGGTATTGTGGAATTAGTTTACGTGCAATTTTATTAGCCGTAGCGTAATTGTTACATAAATTTTCTGAGGTAATTCCTAAAGATGAACCCTCACAGTTTGGTTTCACTACTAATGGTAGTGGCAATTTAGCGTTACTAAGTTTAGACTCGATATCTTCAGAAGTATTAGTTAATAAAATGCTGGAAGGAACACAAATACCAACAGTTCTAAGGACTCTTTTGGTGTATTCTTTATCATTTACGAGTAATGCAACAAAAGGATCCGCTCCAGAGTATTTTGCTCTCATTAGTTCCAACAATGTGGGACATTGTGTGCGCTTATATGGCGCAGGTAGCCCATAATTATAATTTATAAAAATAATATCAGAAATATCAGTGTGACTTTCATATATGCTAAACAGTGCTTTCATACCTCCGAAAAATGTACATTTATATCCTAGAACATTTATCGTTTCGCAAAAATCCATTATACTTTTTTTACTTACATAATCATTATATATTTTACTGCCGTTCACCAAGCTGGGGTAGTCTTCTCTGACCTCTGCCAAAATTCCATATTTCATAATATTGTTCCTTTCGCGTAGCAACAAATCGTTAAGAAAAATATTTATAATTAATTATCTTGTAATTTTGATAAGATAATTAGATATTATCTGTTGTTTATTTCAATATTTTTGTAACAGTTTAAAACAAAATACCTAAAAAGATTTTGATGAAACCTACAATACGCTCTTAGTGAGCGTGATATACGACGTGCGATTTTTGATAAGGTGAAAAAACAGTAGAATATAGCAGAACATTCAAATATATAGTGTGCGTTTTTGGAAAAGGTTACACTTTTTATTGAAAAAATTTGTATTTTATAAAATTTTTTATGCGGCGATATTTGGCAAGATACCGCACCAGTGCGGTGGACAGGCTGATTCCCTAGATTTTCGCCTTTGCTTTGTAAACTCCGGCGAGTAAGAGCAGGTTTTCGCTGTGCCCTTCCTTGCCGTTTAACCTTTGCGGCGTCACGTATAACAGAAAATCCATAGTTGATTTAAACAGATTGAGCGTATATCGCCTGTAGTCGCCGTAGGAATCCCCAAAAAATAGTACTTGTTATCCACAATGAAGTTCTAGCCGATCCCCCAGCTGGCTGGTGTAGTGGGTTTTTCCGTCTGCATCCATGCCGACGAACACCACATTGTGATAGGGGTAGCTTTCATAAAGGCGGCCGGTTTGGATGCTGAAATCGATCAACTCATAATCGATCCCTCTGCGGTGCAGGTATTCGACGGCGTGGGTGGCGCAGCGGTTGATCTGCGGCAGAAGCAGCACTTTTTCTTTCGGCGCTTTCTGAGCAGGGACAAAGGCGGGCGATGCCGCCGCAAGATTTCCCATGATGGTTTCGACCGCCTGCGTAAAGGGCATCTCTTTGACCTTGATGAGATAGTCCAGCGCAGAATAGCCACCGATCCCACGGGAAAACCAGCACCATTTGCCGTTGGAGATTTTCAAACTATCGTGCTCACGGGTACAGTAGGTGCTGCCGCCGAAATGCACCAACTCCTGCGGCTTGTAAGTCCGCAAATAGGTCAGCAAGTCCATCTCACGGGCTCTTTCTACCACCTCCGGCGGGATATATGGCATATGTTTCACCTCCGTTCTGACATAAAAATAGCCGAGGGGCTTTCAAAATGAAAACCTCTCGGCTATGTATGTGATAGTATAATTTGTGCGCTGTACTTATCCTCTCAAATCAATAACTTCCCAATCGGCATCGAATACCCCATTACTTTTTTCGTAAGTCGCCGCCTGCATTGCTACGCATAATAACTTTTTAGGTCTACTCATACCAACATACGCAAGTTTACGGCTGGAATCATGTAGATTTGAGCTACCACAGCGACCAACACCAAAGTACGGAAGAATCCGATTCAAATCTGATGCGCCTTGTCTGTTGGTTTCAAGATATAGAGTCGCATCGTGCGTTTCGCCTTTAACGCTGTGAATAGTGTCAAATACAATTCTACGGCCTCTAATAGGATCAATCAACACATTTTTCTCGGATATATCTACAAAATTAACACCAGTGGTTTCTTCGAGAAAAAACTCTGGAAGGGCAGTAAATATATCGGGGTGGCTCGGATCGTTGATTCTCAGCAGTTCGTTTATCCTCTGCCGCACCATTTGGTCTACTGAACATCTTTCGATTTTTTGCATTCTCGACATCTCATAAATCCATTGACAATAAGACTCCCTGTATTTATCGTCAAGTAATTTTTTCATTGTTACCATGGTATAGTCTTTTCCTGATACAGGATGCTTTATTGGAATGTAGTGGAATACTCGGCACAAGAGTCTACGAACACTTTGCTCGGCCTTATACAATTTTCCCTCCAGCAAATACTGGGCAATCTCGTCTACTAAAACCCAGTAGTTATACTCGCTTTTCTTATTTGCTGAACCATCAAATTTAGTCCAATAGCTTCCGATTTTCAAGCCAGACAAATTTTCTCTTTTTACTGCTCCAATAACCTTATATACGCCATTGTTGTCGTAGAGCTCATGCTTTTCTAATGCGGAAATAAACCCACCAATGACTCTGTCAATTTTCTCAGGAGAAAAGACAAGCAAGACTGGTTTGGCGCCTGTCGCTCCGGCAAGCGTTGCGATATTCTTCTCACCTTTTTTTAGCTTGCAGAGTACATTGGCAATTTCTTGGTTAAACCTGCAAGATGTCATAATCGGTAAAAAGTCGGGCTGAGGTATCCAGTCAGGGGTTGTATCTTCTGCTGAATTGTAGATGGCCTGATCGGAATCTCCAATTTTGAACACCGCACATTTTTGTGGGTCAAATATCGCATCTATGGCTTGTCGCTGAAGATTATTGCAATCCTGATATTCATCTATGAATACATACTGGAATCGTGACGAAAAGAGGTCGGTATACTCCGCTGGTAATTCATCAATGGCAACGCTTGCATATACATAGGCATCTTGATACCGTATTATTCCTTCGTCTTTAAGGAGTTCGACCATCAGTTCTTTATATTGCTCGGCAGAAGCTTTTCCTACACCAGCCAAAGGTCTTTTCTGTTTTCCTATGTAAAGTGCTCCATCATCTCGTATGTGTAATGCCTGTGTGTGATTGATTCGATCCGAAAATTGCCCGCCTGTTTCAAAATTATTCCTTGTCACATAGTCAATGGCTTTGTACTTTGCTTCGTGCTGTATTTTGCTAAGCATATGCTGTGCATAAGTCAGACTATCAACCACTTGTGCATTCCGTCCGGATATATTTCGCAAATATGGCATAGTCACAAATCTGTCAATAAATGATTGGATTGTGCCTATGTAATTTGGATAGTTAAGAAGCCTATCCGCATAATCGGAAAGCCGGTTTTTGATCTCATCGACAGCAACATTTGTATGAGAGAGCACACAAATTCCCGCACCTTTTTCGAGTGGCATTTTGTCTGCCAACAGCTTTAGCTTTGCGAGGAGGACGGTTGTTTTTCCGCTGCCGGGACAGGCTGCTACATCTGTTGAATGCCAACAGCGTATAACATTCCTTGCATCTTCCGGAAAGTGTGCACCATGCGGCAAAAGGAGTTCTTCTGCGGCTTGAATATCTTGGTCGGAAATCTGCCATTCCATCATAGAATCCTCCTATCTACACCGTTTCTCCTGCCGCATATTTAATGGCATTCACAATATAGCTTAAAAACAGATCGTTCTCGATCTTAGATTTTAACATCGCCTTCTTTCCTTCGTCGGTTTTGAATCCATACAAGTCGAGATCAAACATCTTTTCTTGTGTCTGCCCATCTGGAATTATGGATACTTCCCAACGCAAAAGCGAAGCTAAACACTGGGCAACGATCGCTTTCAGGCTGCTTTTTCCATCGCCATTAAGCATTAAATCATAAATATTGTATGCCCTCTCAGCAGCAGAGAACCCATTCCACGCCTGCGCTTCTGCTTCGGCGTCACGATTTGCTTCATCAATCTTGGCATCAGTCAGTGAAATATGCTCTTGCGCATTCAGGATTTTCTTTCCGTAATGAACCGCCTTATGGAAATCATCCGAAAGGCAACTCATAGCAATGCAATACTCGAGCGTCCATCGTGGTGAAGTAAAGCCGTGCACGGAGCCATTTGTATATTTTCTGTCTCCTTTTTCTTTAGCCTGCAAAGATTCATCTTCCTTCTCGTTGAATGTTTTCTCCTTTGTCGTGGGCTCGACATCGTATGGTCTAACATCACAATCTGTTATTACAGAAACAGGTATTCCTATATCGGTGCCGTCTTTTCTTACCATAATTCCGCTATATCGAAGAAAAGCTGTGCTTCCAACATTTACAATAGATATACCATATTTCTCCAATGGATAGCCGAGAATGTCTGCAATGACAGGAATTAAAATATTCTCTGCATCACCCTCGACCATTATGATACCCTTAGCAAAAAACAAATTGGCCTTTGTTGAGTCGAGAAAACGCTGGAGGAACAGGTAATCACCCTTTTGTAATCCGGTTCGCCCTTCAGCCAAATCATATCCGGCACCATTCTTCATTAAAATTAAATTCTTGAGGTTGATTTTTGATGCCAAAATGGGGCTATGCGTGGATATGATAATTTGGACATCATTCTCGTTATACTCGTTTTGGAGATAACTGATTAGTCGAAGCTGCGCTTGCGGATGCAGATGGGCTTCCAATTCTTCGATTAGAGCCAATTTCAGGCCACCATCTGTATCATCCTTAAGGAGCAACAACTCCGCCGCAATAAATAGCAGATTCAATTCCCCAAGCCCGGGATTGATCTCAGGAGCATTCAATGACAGGGACTCCAGTATAGCTTTTAGCTGAATATCCGAGGTTTTTAATTCTGCATCACTGGCTTGGCCTTTATCACTAAATGACTCTAAATTACTGCGGATCGTCTGGAGGATGCGTTTTCCATCCGTATCACCTATAAAATAATTCTCAATGCGTTGATTCGCATCTCGAAAAATATCGAGAACTGCATGTTCTTTTTTATCTTTGAAAACAGGGTGATTTAGAAGTATTTGCGAGATTCTGGAGCCGCGCCCGGAACTCATTTCTCGCTCGGCATCACGGAGCGGTTTCAAATAAACAGCTTTCAGCAATTCTCTTGCTTTTCCATCAATCGAAATTCCATCGTCTATATCGCCCACACGCAATTCCTGATAGATTTTATGTCCTTCTTTCCATGCGCGATAATGAAGTTCAAGCGTATATTCAATGCCATTCTCCGTTTGGTTGAATGAAAGATATTCGATAAAGTTCTTTGCTTCGTTCTGTGTAAAATCTGAAATCGTACAATCGATCTTGAACTCTGAGTACGCATCTTCGCCAACAGGCTTATAAAAATCCTCATCTGACGGCCGGATATACTCATTGCTCTGTGTCAACAAGACTAATTTTAATGCGTCAATTACGGCGGTTTTCCCCGAATCGTTTTCGCCAATCAGAGCGTTTAGGCCTTTGTGAAAAGTGATTTTTAAGCCGGGAGCACCATTCACAGATTTGAATTGGCGGAAGTCATACACTCTTAATTCGGATATAATCATTTTTCACACTCACTTCCAATAGTAATTTCACAGGGGATGTTGTTTCCAAGAATACGCTGTCACTGCTTTTTCTGCGAACTATTATCTGCATATACTTGGTCTGTTTTATGTGCAGAAACCGTATTGACCTGTGCAGAAAACCGTTTAATAATCCTTGCTTAGCAGAAAATCCGCCAGATGCACAATTTTGACACCGTTGATGTTGCCTGCGGCCAATTCGTCCAGCGTTACTACATATTTCGGGTAATTGTCTTTAATCTCCAGCAGGTTGGCGACCTCCCGGTCGGATTCCTCCGGCAGATTGCGGCACACTTGCACATAGATCCGCTCATCCCGCCGCACGGCTACGAAGTCGATCTCCTTGGTGGCGTTTTTGCCGATATACACATCATAGCCCTTCCGCCGAAGTTCAAAGTACACGATGTTTTCCAGCATAGCGGCAACGGATTTCGGA
>ERZ779681.531-NODE-531-length-13064-cov-2.06196_pt1 | contig 13064 bp, 11 predicted proteins | sample MGYA00511905_ERZ779681 | MGnify/ENA primary metagenome ERZ779681 (study PRJEB29588, sample SAMEA2144578) | human gut metagenome | biome: human gut; feature: human-associated habitat; material: faeces | place: Denmark | collected 2008/2010 ... | reverse complement strand
CAGCTTGCTGACAAAGACTCACAGCTTGCTGACAAAGACTCACAACTTACAGATATGCATTCTCAGCTCGCCGACAAAGATTCGCAGCTTACAGATATGCATTCACAACTTGCTGATAAGGATTCGCAGATTGCAGCTTTAAAAGCCCAACTACTTTCCCAACAAAAATAAAACCTTATTATACTTAAGGAGCAGCGTAAAAGCTGCTCCTTTGAAGTATGTGTCGTAAGCGGCAAACCGTAAAAAGCCTCTACCTGTGGTTTCACAGTCAGCTGGCGCATTTTTAGCCATTCCTCCGGCTGCAGTTCGGAGTACGAATTATCCAGATGGTAAATAGCGGCTATCTGCTGGAATGCCTGATATGCCACTGTGGTCTTCGCATTTTCTTTCTGTTTTCCTTTCAGTCTGAATTTTGTCATATGCGGAGTTCGTCATTTTGACGATAAGATACGCACTAAATATCTTGAAAAAAACTAACGGTATCCATTAGTTTTTTCAAGATATATCCACAATTACCGGTTTATTTTCGGATATAAGACATCCGGCCAGGGATAGCATCTTATACGGGTAACAAATCTGTGGATAACTTCCCGGATGCTTCACTCAAAGCATATCCTGCTGTTTTTTATTTTCTACTTTTTGCATATAATGGATAATGGCAGCAGGCTCATTCACGGGAACTTCAGCAGAAAGCTTTGGTGATGGAAGTTCCACAAATGTTGTCTGAACATCTGATGATGGCAACGGACATTTTGCAAGTGTCTCTTTCCGTATCACACGTTGCCAGTAATAAAACGATTTTTCATTAATATGATTTTGCATACACCATTCTTTTTGGGTAAAACCGCTGGTGTAGCAATCCTGAGTGATCTTCGACCATTCTTTCACCCTGATTACATGTGTCGATTGTTCCATGAGAAAATCCTCCTTCGATATGATGAAATGATTATCTCACAGAATTCTGTTTTTGACACGGTACGCATGGTTTACCGCTTACTCTGATTCTTCCTGCACACCATTTCTTAATTCGTTATTATCAGAAGATGCTCTCTGTACCCTGTTAGCTGATCTGGTGGAAAATGCCTTGATCGCCACCCGTTATGCAGATGGCAGACACGTATTAGTGGCTATGGGAGTATTAGACGGCTATCCCGCTCTTCATGTATTTGATAGTGGAATCCCATTTTCTGCTGAGGTATTATTAAAGTATGGAAAAGAATCGATTACGACTCATGCAGATGATGCCAGAAGCGGCATCGGATTGATGCAGACTGCGACCCTATTAACGAATCATAATGCCAGTCTGTATATTGAAGAATTTCCATCCGGAATGTACACCAAGAAAGTATCCGTTGTGTTTGACCAACACGGAAGCTATACCTTATATACATCCCGAACGGAAGAAGAACTTGCACCGTTGAAGAAACGGTTAGATCTGATCATTGTAAGAAAATAATGTGCCTTATTTCTGACGATATGCCCAGAACTTATTCACCAGAAAGTTAATTGGCACTGTAATTACCATGTTCAGGAACGGAGCTGCCGATACTGCCAGATCGTATCCTGACATCGCAATTCCAAAGCTGTTGATCCAAGCTGCGACACCTCCAAGATACTGTCCTAAATTAATGACATTCAGCCAGAACACTAGAAGCAGCTCTGTTAAGAACAGACCGGAAAAAGAATACGAGATGTATGTCTTAATTAACACCTGCCACCAGATACGATGTTCCCCCTCTTCGGACTCCTTGAATACAAACTTACTCTGCCAGAAGAACGCATTCAGGACACTGATGATAAATCCCATAATATTTGCAACATGTACATTCGTCTTCAATGCATAATAACAGATTGAATATACCGCATACGATACAATAGTATTTGATACACCAACCAAACCAAACTTAATAAACTGCCAGATTGCAGCCCATTTTCCTGAATTATTTGTATTCTCAACTGTCTGTTCCATGAATCTCTATCCTTTCTGTTAGACAGGCTCTGTCAACCTGTAATGTTCCTGTATTATACGTTACTTAGTCCTTCACAACGTTTCCTAGTATACACATATTTCCGTAATACGTCAAACATATAAAACGAGACGTCCCCCAAAAGAACGTCCCGCACATAACTACTTCTGATATAACAGTTTCTTTGTATAATAATCAGAATTCTTAAGAAGCTCTGTATTCAAAGCACCTAATCCCATCTCTTCCACCAATGTAGGCGTATCCGAATAGAGATCCACACCAAGCCCTAACCGGTTGCCTTCAATCGTCACACCCATGCTTGATAAGGTTGTTGGGAACAGATCCAAGGTCGTATATGCTCTCTTCTTACCGGCTGTCTTCTTGCCTTCTACCGGATTCAGTATCGTAACATACGCTCTTCGGTCAAATCCCGCTGCCCCTTCGTTGGCAATATAATACGAATCCGGTGTCAAATGATCCCCTGCAATAACAATCGTTGTATTCTCATAGAAATCCTGTTGTTGTACCCAGGCTACAAATTCCGCAACCTGCCTGCTCGAACATGCAAGCACATTGCTATACTGTGCACTATATGCATCCTCACACAGATCACATACATATCCATCTGTAAAATGCGTATCTACCGTAAGTAACGTCATATTAAATGGCTCTTCTTTCTCTGCTAATCTTGTAATATCTTCCTTTGCAAACTGAAATAGCTTCTGATCCTCATAGCCCCACCAGACCTTGTATCCGGATGGAATCCTGTCTTCGTCTAATGCCTTGTTATAATCCTCCACATCATACTCCCCATGTCCGCGGAAATGCGAAGCCCGTCCTGCAAAATTGCCATTCGAACCAATCAGAAACTCCTGCTTATATCCTGCTTCGTGCAGAATATCGCCTATGTTCCATACACCCGGAAGATAATTATTCTCCGAATCCCATGTTCCATTCAGAGTATCATTGCTGACCATATTCTCATTCATCGGCACGCCTGCCGTCTGTGCTGCCAGACCGTCCATGGTATAAGTAGCTCCGGATACCGGATATGCTCCATTTAATGTAGTGCCATCTGAGAATGTCTCATTCTCTAACCCCAGCTTCGCTATAATGTGTTGTTGACTCCTTAAATTAGCATAATACTGACCTACTTGCCTGTCTCTGGATTGACCTGTATATCTTTCGCCATTAGCTTATGATTTTAGTTTTATATTCTCGAACTCTAATCTATCCACCCTATTCAATCCCAAGAGTGCAATTAAAAGAGTTGACAGAAAACAATGTAATACATATCTTGATTTCATTTCATAAAAAATTAATATTAGAAATGTTCCAAAACAAATGTATACAAATACCATATATTGCTTATTATTTTCTTGAATAATACTTTTTAATCCCAAAATCATATAAAATAATAAAGCTACGTACTGTGCACGGCAAATTGTATTAATTAATTTAGGTACTAATTGTTCATTATTCAGAAAAAATTTCGTAACCGGCGTCTCATATTCAAATTTATCTAATGCATTTTCTGCATCACCGCCAAAGCCATATCTCTGAGCTTGCCATGTTCCCTGACTCCATGTCCAAAATATCTTTTTACCAAATAATTGTATGTTTGTTTTTGCATCTCTGCTAATTAACAAAGAGAAAAAATCATCAAATGATTTATTTCCATCTAATATTTCATTATGCATCATTCCAAATTCATATTCATTGATTCCCATCCAAAATAATGTCCATATTGATTCATCTTGTGCACCCTCTGCCCTAAAATAATGATTTATTGTTTTATCAAATATTAAAGGTATGCTACATGCCATTACACAACACAATATTACAGTAAAAATTTTTTTATTCAGGCTCTGCTTTTCTTTTCTTGTATTAAATAAATAATCTGCCAGAATTGCAATAAGAAAAATATACGCTAATACACGCATGCAACATGCAAGTCCTAAAAATAAACAACATAAAAGCAAAGATTTGATAGGTTTTTCTTCATTTTTTGTATAAATATATATTGCAATTACACAAAATAAAAATGTTGGCAAGTCAAAATAAATATGATTACAATATAATAATAATGGTAAAAACGATGCCGTATAAATAAATGTAATATTAGTATATATAAACCCCAAATTTTTAGCAATTTTAGCAATAAAATATGAAATCAAAATATATATTCCTATATTAATCATTCGAAAAGAAAAAACTGTTTTAGGCATAAACAATCCTAAAATACCATAGAATAACGATACTTTCAAATTTTTTGTAACATATTGCAAATATCCAGAATTTATTATGCCTTGAATATCCATTTTAGAAAACAAAAGTGCCCCCTCTGTCACCTGTTGCATATCGGAAAATGGCTTAATTGGGAGAATCAAAATATAAATAATTGCAATCACACTAAATAATAGAATAATCCACCTTAAACGAATAGTTTGCTGAATCCATTTCCTTTTAATATAAAGAAATCTATAACATAGTACAAACAACACCAAAAATACAATATCTATTCCTTTATTTAAAACAAAATACGGAAAATCAGCCATATTATACATCGCTTTTATAATAAGTGCGCCTAAAAATACACATATACAGAATATTCTCCAAAATTTCACAACAAAATTATTTATAAAACGCACAAATGATTTTCCCAATTTTGATTCACCTCTCCCTTTACGCTGAATTATGCTTTAACAAACTCCCCAATCTGTTTCTTCATACACTCTACTACATCTCCACCCTGCAAATACACATCTGACCACTCTACAATCTTTTCCATTGTTGTCTCAACATTCCACCTTGGACTCCAGCCAAATGTCCTCTTCAACTTCGAACAATCTAATTTTAAGAAATTGGCTTCGTGAGGTCCCCCATCGTACTTGTTAATCCATTTCATAGAAGCTCCGGTATGTGCATTCCATTTATCGCAGAATAATGTAACCAGATCTCCAGTTGTCCAACAGTCCGTATCATCCGGCCCCACATTATAATTGCCTGCAAACTTCTTATCCTCATACTGTACCTTTGCAATCATAAGATATGCAACTACCGGCTCTAATACATGCTCATATGGTCTGGTAGAAAATGGATTCCGAACAACAATATCTTCTTTCTTCTCTGCCGCACGAATACAATCCGGAATAATGCGATCCGTTGCAAAGTCTCCACCACCAATTACATTACCTGCGCGCGCTGTAGAAATTGCAACATCCATATCTTGAAAGAAAGAATTCACATAACTACTCGTTACTAATTCTGAACATGATTTTGAATTAGAATATGGATCATATCCATTCAACTCTTCATTCTCACGATATCCCCATTCCCATTCTTTATTTTTGTATACCTTATCTGTCGTAACATTCACGAATGACTTGACAGATGGTGTGTTACGAACACACTCTAACACATTGACAGTACCCATTACATTCGTCTCATATGTGTATACCGGATTCTTATATGATTCTCTTACCAATGGTTGCGCTGCCATATGAATTACGATTTCCGGCTGTGCCTGCTCAAACACCTTCTGCATATGTGCAAGATCACGTACATCTCCGACTACAGAATTCATGGAATCTGCCAAATGACACATATCAAACAGACTTGGATCTGTAGGTGCTTCTAATGCATATCCTGTAACTTCTGCTCCAGCCATGATCAACAATTGACACATCCAGGAACCTTTAAATCCTGTATGTCCTGTAATTAATACTTTCTTACCCTTATAAAACGATATGTCAAACATATTACTATTTCTCCTCTCCATCATTTTCAAAATTCAAACGTTCTTCTTCAATAACCAATGGTCGGTGCATCATTCTCTTATTAATACTTAATACATATTCCCCTAAGAATCCAATAAAAAATAACTGTACAGATCCTAAGATACATACTGCTAGTAAAATAGGTGCCATACCTGCAGCAAATCGATCCCAATATATTAACTTCAAAACCAAGTAAATCAATGCAACAACCAAGCTAATTCCAGACATAATAAACCCCAGAATCGTTGCCATCCGTAGACCTGCTTTTGTGTAAGAAGTGAAACTCAACATAGCTGCATCATATAATGTAAACCAATTATTATGGGTTTTTCCTGCTTTTCTCTTTTGCTGCTCGTAAGGAACGTCCACACGTTTATATCCTAATTCTGCAACTATCCCCCGCAAAAACGGTGTAGGATCATCCAAATTCCGAAGCACATCAATAAAACTTCTATCATACAATCCAAACCCTGTAAAATGTTCTATCTGTTCTACATCAGACATCTTCTTGATCATCTTGTAATAACATGTACGTAAAAAACGCATAACCTTATTCTCTTTACTTGAAGTCTTAATAGCACATACAATCTTCGCACCATTCTCCCATTCCTTAACAAGCTCAGGAATCATCTCCACTGGATCCTGGAAATCACAACACAAACATACGGTACAATCTCCTGAGGTCTGACACATTCCATAATAAGGTGAATTAAACTGACCAAAATTCTTTGCATTGAAGATTGCCCGTACCTTCTTGTTATTGGCACACATTTCTCTCAAATAGATTCTCGTCTTATCAGTTGAATCATTATCAATAAACAATATTTCATAGTCATATGATGGTAGTTCTTTCTGTAATTCGTTAATTACTGCAGCACATATCTCTCTTACATTCTCTTCCTCATTATAACAAGGAATCATCACGCTAATCTTCTTCATCTTCTAACCTCTTCTTCATCCACTCTATCGTCTTTTCAATTCCTTTCTCAAATGCCACCTCCGGTTGAAATCCTGTATCCTCTTTCAACCGCTTCAGATCTGCACATAAATACATAACTTGTTTCTCACCATATGGAATCTCTCCAAATCCCAGCTCAGCTTTCGGATCAATTGCATCCCGCATCATCTCTATATAATTTCTAAGACTTTGTGCTTTACCACTACCAAGACAATATACCCCTTTTGCATTTTCATGTTCCCCTAACAGTACCAATGCTTTTGCTGCATCCTCTGAATATAAATAATCCCACTGCTGTTCTCCTGCTGTCAATGCAGGTTTTTCACCATGTAACAGCTTGCGAATAGTAGATGTCACCATGGTATTATCATTATCATATGGTCCATATACACTTAAGATACGAACCCATACTTGCCGCATTCCCAGCTTTTCACACTCTATACGACTCATCTGCCCTGCACATAACTTGGCAATGCCATATCCATTCTCTGGAAAAACAGGAACCTCTCCGTTCAGATTACCCTCATATCTTCCATACTCAGCCTGTGATCCAGCACCCACAAAAGTACTGCATCCCAGCTTCGCTGCCAAATTCACTGCATCAAGTGTATATTGAACATTTTTCAATTGCAACTGCATATTATTTCTACCATCGCCTATCGTTGCCGCCCAGCCCATATGATAGAATGTATCACAAGGTTGTATCCTTGATGTATCCAAAGTAGAAAGTTCTGCCAAATCACATTCAATTAAATGTACCAACTCATGTTGTGGAATCCGATCATTCCTCTTAGAACCACTTCGCACTAATGCATACACTTCTATCCCTTGTGCAATGCATCTACTTATTAACGCAATTCCAATCGCTCCTGTTGCTCCTGTTATCGCAATTCGTCTCATACCTATACTCCACCTATCTCTGCACTCTTCCTGACGCGTCTCCACCTACTAACTTCTCTACCTCAGCCACTGATACCCGATTGAAATCTCCTTCAATGGAATGTTTCAGGGCAGAAGCTGCCACTGCGAATTCAATCGTATCCTGCATCGGCTTATCATGCAACATGGCATAAATAAGTCCTGCTCCAAAACTGTCACCACCACCTACACGATCCACGATGTGTAAATGATACTCTTTTGAAAAGTACGCCTGTTCCCCGTCATAGAGCATTCCTGCCCAGTCATTATCACTTGCAGATAACGAAGTACGCAATGTAATGGCAACTTTCTCAAAACCGAACTGTTCCATTAACTGCTTTGCTACAGAAACATAACCGTCTTTGTTCAGTTTCCCACCATAGATATCTGTATTGTCTGACTCAATACCGAATACATCCTTTGCATCTTCTTCATTTGCAATGCACACATCAACATACTGACATAACTGTGTCATAACTGTTCTTGCCTGTTCTCTCGTCCATAGCTTTCCTCGGTAATTGAGATCACAAGAGATCTTAACGTCTCTCTTCTTTGCCGCAATACATGCCTGCTTACAAATATCCACCAGATTACCGCCTAATGCCGGTGTAATTCCTGTAAAATGAAACCAATCTGCACCATCAAAAATTGTATTCCAGTCAAAATCTTCCACTACCGCTTCCGCAATCGAAGAATGAGACCGATCATAGATACATACACTGCCTCGCTGACTCGCTCCTTTTTCCAGATAGTAGATTCCGATCCGGTCTCCACCACGCACAATCTTATCGGTATTGACACCAAATGAGCGTAGACTATCTACTGCTGCCTGCCCAACTGCATGTACAGGCAGCTTTGTTACATATACAGAATCCATTCCATAATTAGCCAAAGACACTGCAACATTCGCCTCACCACCGCCAAATGTTGCTTGCATCTGGTCTTGCTGAAAAAAACGATAATATCCATTTGGTGCTAACCGGAGCATAATCTCTCCAAATGTGACCACTTTACCCATAATTATTTCTCCTCGTTTGTATGAATCTCATATGCTGTAGGCGTCAGAAATTCAATCTGTAATACCTTTCCAATCTCCTGCATTTCCTTCGAGATCAATTCATTTCTCTTCTCTGCTACATTAGAAAAATCATATTCTAGATTGTTATCATAATAATTGATATTCTGATTTGCCGAATACCCGTCCATGCCTGCTACATGCACCTTCTTAAGCCCCAGTGCTAATAACAACTTCAGTACCATAACACCAGAATTGTCAATAATCTCCGCATCCTTTGATGCATAGCTTGCAAAGTTGACAACATAATCTGTTACCTGACAATCTTTCATATTAGATGTTGTAATACATTTTGCTGAAGTCTTTCCCTGAATCTTGGCATATCTACGCATATTACTGCTGAAGATATAATCTGGTTCGAAATCACCACCCATAAAATTCAAAGCAATCTTCACTGGATGATCTTGCTCAATATATTCCTGAATCTCTTTCTTATAATCCATTAATGATTTACCAGGTGCAAGAATCAGCACATCACGATTACCGATCTCTGCTACTAGCTTAGCTAAGGTGTCCTTATCATCCAGATAATTTTCCTGATACTCTCTGTAATACAATTCCGCATTCTCTTTTGAAAACTTTGCCTTCTTATCATCCGGTATGCTGCATAGCAATTCATTAAATGCTTTCACTGGCAGTGTATCCTTTTCTGCAAGATAAATCGCATAATTCGGATGACATCCTGTGCTTGCAGACAAGTAGAATGGTAATGAATATCCCCAAAATCGTTTCTGATAAATATCATTCAAATACTCATCCATAATCTCTAACATTGGTTCAATCCGATACTGGGTATCATAATTCTCATTCATATATTCTGCAAACAATTCCAGATTCAGATTTCCCGCACCACGTCCCATACCAAATACACATGCATCAATACACAGATCACGCTTTAAGTTCATCTCAACCAGGCTTTCTGCATTACCAAATGCCTGCTGCAGATTATTGTGTGCGTGATATCCAAGTGTAATCCCAGGTGCCATGTTATTATCTGCAAGATATACCAATCGCTGAAAGTGTTTTCTCTTAATTAATCCAAAGCTATCCACAATTGCCATAGCAAACGGATTCAATGTATTGAACTTCTCAATACCTTCTACAAATTCTACATCCGAATATGCATCCGTTCCAACAAAGTTAACGGATATACGGTATCCAAGATCCTGTACATACTTGCAATAGTCATATGCTTCATTAATCTTATCTTTCTTAAATATGATTCTTAAGATATCTACACAACTTCCATCACATCTTGGAATTCGCTCTTTCGGCAACGGAGCACTCATATCCAGCATTCCGACATATAACATCTTTTTATCCTTCGGCTGGATCATGGATTTCATCGACTCAAAGTCAGGGAATACTGCACGGTCTTCCTCAAAGGAATCCCCTTTCAAAAAACCTACCTCACACATCTCAATTCCTGTCTTTGCAATCTTACGTATAAATCCTTTAATTGTATCCCTGCCAAAACGCCAATCATTTACATAACCGCCATCGCGCAATGTACAGTCTAACAGATATACTTGTCCCACTTTGCACACTCCTATTCTTCATCCATCAATGGAATGAACATCTGCTTCTCCAATTCCTCTCTTGGTAAAAATGGGGCAAGATCTTCCAATGGTGGACTCACTAATGTTCCATCCTCTAATCGTTTCGTACTGCTCTTTGGCTCCCATACCTGTTTTGTGTCTGTAAAAATTTCACAGAATACAGATCCATCCAATGCTAATACTTGATCTACAACCTTTTTCATCTCTGCATTACTATGCGCCTTATAATATGGATATCCAAATGCAGTGGCAATCTTCTCAAAATCAGGGAATGAAAGATCTCCTGACTCTTCACCAATTCCAACTTTACAATGATTACTGAACAGATTATTCTGTGTCAATCGAATAGAATGATATCCATTATTATTGATCAAGAATATCTTAATTGGAAGCTTATTCGTTAATATCGTCTGCAATTCCTGCAGGTTCATCATAATACTTCCATCTCCCTCTAAGCAGATAGTTGTTCTTCTTCCGCCACCAATGCAGGTACCAATCGCAGCCGGTAATCCATATCCCATACTGGCAATTGCACTATTATTCGCCATACGGCTTCCTTTCTGGATCACATATGCCTGATTGCCAACTACACAACAAGCTCCATTCGATACAGCAGTTAAGCTGTTCTCTGGCAACTGACTGCTTAGATATCGCACAAATGCATAGACATTTGCCGTCTCTCCATTCTCTTCCCACTGTCTTGGGAGAACTGCCGGATATTCTTTCTTCCATCTCTGGCAAGTAGCAAGCCACTCATCCTCTCCACGAAGCTTTGCTGTTAACTTATTATCCATCTTAGTCAGAAAATCCCTTGCATCTGCCCATACTGGCATCTCTACATGCAGAGTTGGCTTCTTAAGTTCTGCCTTATCTACATCTACCATGATCACTTCGGCTGCCCGCGCCCATGTTTTCCAATTATATCCAACCTGACGAATCGAGATACGTGTTCCAACTGCAAGAATCAGATCTGCATTCTGAATCGCCCAGTTACCCGGACGATCTCCCATATTTCCAGCTCGTCCACAATATAACGGACTCTCATCTTCAATCAAATCTACCGCATTCCAATATGTTACAATTGGAATATTCAACTTCTCGGCAACTTTACGGAATGCTTCATAACCACCGGATAAACGAATACCATAACCTGCATGAAATACCGGCCTCTTTGCGTTCTTAATCTTCTCTAATATTGTATCTATTGTAGCTTCTTCTACCTCAGGCGGTAACATAGCATCATCTTCTGACGGATCATATCCTACCAGATCATCTGTCTCAATATATCCACCCTGATAATTTACTGGAATATCAATCCAAACAGGACCCGGTCTTCCTGTTGTTGCAAGATGCCATGCTTTTTCCAACGCATACCTGATCTGCATCGGATCTTCAATCATGGTGGCATATTTCGTCATATGCTCCACAGACTTGACAATATCATATTCCTGGTCTCCCATTGCACGCAATGGAGTCTCAGTATAAGCTAATGCATATCTTGCTGTTGTGTCATAACGAACCTGTCCACTGATAATAAACATGGGAATGGAATCCAGCCAGCCACCTACTACACCTGTTAGTGCATTCGTTCCTCCCGGACCTGTCGTCACACATACCGCAGCAATCCGATTATCCAGACGCGCATATGCCTCTGCCGCAATTGCACATGCCTGCTCATGATGATTATAGGTCACCTTCAGACCTTCCTTATGTCCTAATGCATCATTCAGATGCATTGCACCACCACCAACAACACTAAAACAATCCGTCACTCCATGCTCCACTAAAAAATCTGCAACATAATCTGCCAGTCTCTGTCTCATGACTTTCCTCCTGAATCTATCTTTTACTGATTAACAGCCTCTTTGATCACCTGTGCCATATAATCAATCATCTCATCTGTCATTCCCGGATATACACCTACCCAGAATGTATCTCTCATAATACGATCTGTATTTGCAAGATCTCCAACAATACGATATCCTTCTCCGGATGCTCTCATCTGATCAAAACATGGATGCTTTGTCAGGTTACCTGCAAATAACATTCTCGTCTGTACCCCATGACCTTCAATATATGGAACTACCTTATTACGATCTACACCTTCCTTACATGTAATAAGGAATCCAAACCAGCTTGGTCTTGAATTCTCACATGGTTCTGGAAGGATCAGCTTATCCTCGCAGCCTGCAAGTGCTGCTTTCAAACGATCGAAGTTATGTCTTCTCTTCTCAACAAAACCTGGGAATTTTACAATCTGTGCACATCCTACAGCAGCCTGCATATCCGTTGCTTTCAAATTATATCCAAAATGAGAATATACATACTTGTGATCATATCCTAATGGCAACTCTCCATACTGTTTATCAAAACGATGTCCACACAGATTATCCTGTCCGGATGCACATACGCAATCTCTTCCCCAGTCACGGAAAGAACGGATACACTTATTAAGCAATGCATTATTCGTATATACGGCACCACCTTCACCCATTGTCATATGATGTGGTGGATAGAAAGAAGATGTTCCAATATCTCCAATTGTTCCAGAAAACTTCTCCTCTCCATCAATCGTATATTTTGTACCTAATGCATCACAGTTATCCTCGATCAGCCAAAGATTATGCTTATCGCAGAACTCCTTTACTGCTTTAAGATCAAACGGATTACCTAATGTATGCGCTGCCATAACCACCTTGGTCTTTGGCGACAATGCAGCCTCTAACTGAGTAACATCCATGTTATACTGTGGAATCGTTACATCAATAAATACCGGTACTACTCCATACTGAATGGCTGGTGTTACAG
>ERZ779681.525-NODE-525-length-13180-cov-2.80229_pt1 | contig 13180 bp, 12 predicted proteins | sample MGYA00511905_ERZ779681 | MGnify/ENA primary metagenome ERZ779681 (study PRJEB29588, sample SAMEA2144578) | human gut metagenome | biome: human gut; feature: human-associated habitat; material: faeces | place: Denmark | collected 2008/2010 ... | reverse complement strand
CGGCAACAAAACCAAACCGCTTCCAATCACCTCATCAGCATTCCGAAAAGCTGTACTTATCTTTCATAGATCACGACGTTTTTAGAAAAGAATTGTGTATATCCGGATATACACAACTGTATTTCTTAGAACGTCTTACACATTGAAATCCATATTTATCATCGATTTCGAAGACAAATGTATATACTTTGTTCGAAACAACCATCTACTTTTATTGAAAAGTTGCAGGCGTTTACATTATTTAATATTTTTATACATTAAAAACCACCTGCCCTCCTCAACTTTCATTAACGGAAAGCTTCTGCGAACTCTTTTGAAATGGAATTTCCTATCTGCTGACATACCTCACCGCCAAACGCCATACCGCAACGGATAACTTCATCCCAGTCGGCCTCGGACAACGTGTCAAGGTCATCCCGACGGATGCAGTTCTTCAGCAGGCCATATACCACTCCAGCATTGAAATTGTCTCCCGCTCCGATGGTACTGACCGTCTTGACAGCAGGCACCGGATAACTCTTGCATACATTCCCTGCAAACAAACGGACATCCTTATCGGCATCCGTACAGATGAAATGCTTGCAGTAGAAACCCACCCGTTGGGTATATACTTTCTCCGCATCAGGCTGACCGAACATATTACTGAAGTCTTCGGTAGAGCCGCGCAGGATATCGGTATATTCAAAGTTTTCCAGCAGCGTAGGCATCAGCTTGATGGCTTCGTTGGCATGGGTGCTGCGGAAGTTTACATCGTAATAGATAATGGCTCCCCGTTCACGGGCCAGCTCCAGAAGGCCTTTTACCTTATCGCGGAGCACCGGTGTCACGGCAAAATAGGAACCTATCATCACAATGTCGTCCGGCTGTATATCGGGCATCTTCACCTCCAGGCGCTGGTGCGGATAATCCTTGTAGAAAAGATACTCCGCATCGTTCCGTTCGTTCAGGAAAGCCAGCGATACAGGCGATTTACCGTCCGGAAATACGTTTACACAGTCGGTACGTACTCCGTTGTTCCTCATATTCTCCAGAATGATCCGTCCTACCCGGTCGTTCCCGGTTTCGCTGATAAAGGTGACATCTACCCCCATCCGTCCCAAAGAAATCATGGCATTATAAACGGATCCTCCGGGTACAGCTGCTTGTGGCTGGTCATCCCGGAACAGGATGTCGAGGATGGTTTCGCCGATACCGATTACTTTTCGATTCATAGGCTTATATTAATAAGGTGTATTATTTACTCAATTCACGCGAGCGTTCTCCCAGATAGCCTCCATGATGGCGCTTGCTGTATTCTTCGATGGTAAACCCTGTCTGCCGCATGGTCTCTACTACCAGGATATCGCCGATGACAGTCATTACCGTAGTAGACGTAGTAGGTGTCATTCCCAGCAGGCAGACTTCTTCCGGATGGCCGGTAGGCAGACACACATCGGCTGTCTGTGCCAGCGGACTGTCCGGGTTTCCGGTAATGACAATCCGTTTCATATCCGGCAGCAGGTGTGCGGCCAGGTCTGTCAGTTCCACAATTTCACGGGTCTTGCCCGAGTTGGAAATCAGCAACAGCAGGTCGTTCTCCTGCAGGATACCCAAATCGCCGTGTTGCGCCTCACTGGGGTGCAGAAATACCGACGGGATACCGGTGGAACAGAAAGTAGTAGCAATATTCATGGCTATCTGCCCAGCCTTTCCCATACCGCTGGTCACCAGTTTTCCCTTCTTACGATGTACCTGTTCTACAATCAGATCTACCGCCTGTTGGAAGGCATCAGTCACCGGAATATTCAGAACTGCCTGTGCTTCGTGCTGCAGCAATTCGTTAATGGATGAAATCATATGTCAGGTTTTAGAAATTAGTCTGTAAGGAATGAAATCAACTGTTCGAAAGTATCGGCTACTTTCAGCCGCTCTTTCAACGGATGATGAATAAACTGTCGGACCTCCAGTTCGTGCAGGAACTCCAGCAGCCCGTTCCAAAAGCCGTCCACGTTGTACAGGATTACCTGCTTGTCGTGGTAACCGAGGCTCCCGGCAGCCAGTACGTGGAAAATCTCGTCCAGGGTACCGATACCCCCCGGCAGAGCTACCAGTATATCGGCTTCCTGAAGCATAAGGTCCTTGCGGTCGCTCAGGTTGACGGTCGGGAAAATCACATCAAGCAAGGTACTGACCCGTCCGCGCTCTTCCAGCAGGGTGGGTACTACCCCCATCACCTGTCCGCCGTTCGCCTTCACTGCCTTGGCGGTCGCTTCCATCAGTCCGAGGTTCCAGCCACTTGCCTTGGCTTCCTATCCAGGCACCCAGTTCTTCCGCTTTTTCTATGTAGAGAGGGTCTATCCGCTCGGATGCCGCACAGAAGACCCCGATTCTGTTCTTTATCATGCGCTGTTCCTTTCCATTATTCTGCAAATATCTGCATTTTTTTTCTTTTTGCCGTGATTTTTAGTTCTTCTTTTTGACAGCAAAAAAGAAAAGAGTTTCGAAATGTCGGCTTGTTACCGAACAATTAAGCTTCCGGCATCTTCTGGAGAATTGGATTTCAGGAGATAAATCAAAATGTAGCGCACGTTACCGCAGATTCCGGCTTACATGTTACCGCAGACTCCGACTTACATGTTATCGCAGATTTGTAATCTGCGGTATATAATGCGGTATATAACCGGTTACGAGAATATGGCAGATTACAAATCTGCCATAACACAATATTACACATCTGCCATAACCCATAACACAAGATATAACCAGCTACGAGAATACGGCTATATATAACCAGTTACAAGAATACGGCTATATATAACCAGTTACAAGAATACGGCAGATTACAAATCTGCCATAACACAAAGTTAATAGTTAAAAACGGAACGGGTAACTGATTTAAATTTCCGATTGAACGGTGAATTTCATTAACTTTGCCGGCAGAAATTCAATCGTATCAGAAACATGTCACACCAGACGTATACTCTTCCGAACGGCCTGCGGATTATTCAGGCTCCCAGTCCTACCGGCGTGGCCTATTGTGGTTATGCCGTAGATGCCGGTACCCGTGACGAACGGGATAACGAACAGGGCATGGCCCATTTTGTGGAACACCTCATCTTCAAAGGAACCCGCAAACGGAAAGCCTGGCACATTCTGAACCGGATGGAACGGGTGGGCGGCGACCTGAACGCTTATACCAACAAGGAAGAGACCGTAGTGTACAGCACTTTCCTGAAAGAGCATTTCCTCCGTGCCGCCGAACTGCTGACGGACATCGTGTTCAACAGTACATTTCCACAGGCAGAAATCGAAAAAGAGGTAGAAGTCATCATCGATGAGATACAGAGTTACGAAGACAGTCCCTCGGAACTGATTTTTGACGATTTCGAGGAACTGATATTCCCGGACCATCCGTTGGGACGCAATATCCTGGGACGTCCGAACCAGCTGCGTGACTTCCGGACCGAAGATGCTCTGAACTTCGTCAACCGTTTCTACCGTCCGGCCAACATGGTGTTTTTCGTTCTGGGCGACCTGGATTTCAAGCGGACAGTCCGTACCTTGGAAAAACTTACTGCCGATATCCCTGCCGGGGATGCTGGTGATTATCGTCGGGTACCGCCTCTCTCATACCAGCCCAAGCACCTCACCCTCTATAAGGATACGCACCAGTCGCATGTCATGATAGGCAGCCGTGGTTACGATGCGTACGACGAGCACCGTACAGGTCTCTATTTGCTGAACAATATCTTGGGAGGGCCGGGTATGAACAGCCGGTTGAATGTTTCTCTACGTGAACGTCGGGGACTGGTATACAATGTAGAAGCCAACCTGACCTCATACACCGATACAGGTGCCTTTTGTATCTATTTCGGTTGCGATCCGGACGATGCCGACGAATGTACAGAACTGGTATACAAGGAGCTGAAGAAACTGCGTGACCGTCGGCTGACCAGTGCCCAACTCACAGCGGCGCAGAAACAGATTATCGGTCAGATAGGTGTATCGACTGATAACTTTGAGAATGTAGCCCTTGACATGGGCAAATGCTTCCTGCATTACGGTACCTACGAGCACAAATCGGAGGTCTACCAGCGCATCAATGCCCTCACTGCCGATTATCTGCTGGAGATTGCCAACGAGAAATTTGCAGAAGAACAGTTGTCGGTACTGGTGTATCGGTAACGAAAACCTTTTTACGGGAAAAACGAACGGACATTTTGTATTCTTTGTCCGTTCGTTTACAATAAAACATGCGGACATCTGTATGAAAACGTCCGTTCGTTTTGTGATGATATGTGTGAGTTTTGAAGTTCGTATATATTCATCCAGGCTTTTACTTTAAAATATCGAAAAGAAAGAATACCGGTTTTTGTTCTGTAGCCATATTCGTCCCTCTTACGTCCCTCCAAAAATTCTAGTACCATATACTTTTCTCATAATCAATATTCTACAGAAATGTCCCCGATAGCCGCCACGGCTACCTGAACTGTCCAAAACCGCCCTAGAGGGCTTCTGGCGGGGTATTTGTTTGTTTCTTTTCCGTTTTTTGTCCCTCGTACGTCCCTTATCCGTCCCTCCGATTCAGGTTGCCTTCTATCCGTTTTCCTACATAAATATAGGATATAGGATATGCTTAAGTTTGAACAATTTAAGTTTTTTAATTTATAAATTAAAATTTTTTACTATTATGAGAAAAAAGTATTTAAGTGCACTTCTGTTCGGAGCGCTTCTGTTCGCTTCAGCAGGAACTTTTACTTCTTGTAAGGATTATGATGATGACATCAACAACCTGCAGAGCCAGATTGATGCCAATGCAAAAGGTATTGAAGAACTGAAAGGACTGGTTAGCACTGGCGACTATGTAACCAATGTAGAAAAAACAGCTGAAGGCTTGGTAATTACATTCAAGGAAGCAGGTTCTAAAACAATAGCTTTAGAAGATCAGGTAGGAAGTGTTGTTGAAGTAAAAGACGGAGTTCTCTATATTGATGGTGAAGCAACTGAAATTAAAGTTGCTGAAACAACTCCAGACGGTGAAGCTACTAAAGCACCGGTTAAAATTGATGGTGGTTTTTGGGCCGTACTGAACGAAGAAGGTGAATATGAAAAGACTAATATTCCTGTTTCTGGCGTATCTTTGGCAGGTGATGAACAGACCGGTTTTACATTGACTGTCACAAATGCTGATGGAACTCAAGCTACTGTAGATTTGCCTTCTGCTGCCAGCTCATTGGTTGATCTTGTGTTGCCAAATACAACTTTTAATGATGGCGCAATTACTAATGGCGAAATCGCTTTGGCTCAATATAAATTTAATCTTACTACTGGTAAGAAAGCTACAGATTGGAAAGGTAGCAAGAAATTGCCTGCTAACGGAAGTATCATTGTCGCTCAAGCAGCTCCAATTATGATTCAGATTAATCCGGTAGATGTCGATGCCAAAGATGTTTCTTTCAGCCTGATTAATTCACAGAATAAAACAGCTGATATTACCTTTGATGTAAAAGATTATACAGGTCTGTTCACAGGCTCTCGTGCTGCAAATACAAATGGTTTGTATGATTTGACAGTTGAAGATCAAATTTTTGCAAATACTAAAGCTGCAAATGAATATGTAGGAGCCTTAGCAGATAAAGGACAATTGTTCGCTGTAACTGCTGGTAAAATCCGCTCTGAATATAAGGTTGTTTATGCACGGGCTGACGCTTACAAACTTTCTACATATAGCTTGATGGATGGCAATACAGAAAAAGGCGAAGCAGAAATTGGCAATGAGTTAACTGTAAAAAGTATAGAACTGAATAAATGGTATACCGTTGCAGTCGATAACGAAAGTGCTTTGTATGATATGCATTTGTCTGCAGCCGATAGCGATGATGCTGTATTATTTGGTATTGAATTCCAAGAAGTAAATGGAGAATATCAGGTGCGTGCGACAAAAACTCCTGATAATGTTACAAAACTTGGATTCAATATTAATGTTGAAACTGTAGATAAAAGCGGAAATTGGGTAACTTCAAAAGTTACAATGAATTTATCAGAAGTTATTTCTGATGCTTATGTATATGATTTGACTGAATATCAGTTAAAAGATACTGAAGCTAAGAAGAACTCCTTCTCTGTCGCAGCTGCAGATATGACTAGTGAATTCAATGCAGAACAATTGGCTTTGTGGAATAAGAAGTTATCTAATATGACTGTTAAGGTCGTAGACAAAGATGGTAAAGAAGTTAAGAATGTTAACGACTTAAGCCTTGTTCTTGTTGATAAAGATGGAAATGATTTAAGTGGCTATACTGCATCAGATGTTAAAGCAGCTAAGACTTTCTCTGTAAGATTCAAAAATACTGACGCTTTAGCTGAAGCTTTAGCTTTAAATACGACATATACAATTGTTCTTACATGTGTAGATGATAAAAATCAGGAAATCAGTTCAGCTAAGATTCCGTTTACATTGTCTATTCCTGCTATTGAAACATTCTTTGTTGAACAACCAGGTGTATTTGTAAATGGTGTTGCTAATGCATACATGGATGCTACAGCAACAACTACAAATTTGGAAGCTTCTTATAAGTTTGCAAATGCATTCAATAAGTTCGGCAGCAATATGGGAGAAACTACATTCCAGTTCAAGATGGACAATTCTTCTGTAATTGTTAACAACAAGAAGTCTGCTGCTTTGGCAACTATTACTGGTGTTACTGGAGGAGTAGTGACAGCTGCTAATGTCAAAGATGTAGCTATTACATTGTCTGATGAAGGTAAAGATACAAATACTGGTTTGCAGCAAGGATACAAACAGGAATTGATTGTAAATGTTGTAAATGCCAAATTTGCTAATGTTTGGGCTTATGGCAAGGCAGATGCTGTAAATTATACCTTCAAGATAAAAGTAATGTCTCCGCTGTACGAAGGTAAGATTGTTGCTGTTAATGATAAGGTAAGTGTTGATGCAACAAAGGTCAATGGTTCTGATATTACCAGTGACATGATTACCGGTTATACTTACAACGACATCCAGTATAGTATATTACGTGATAAAAAGGATGATTGGACACGTAAGGAGGTACAGAGCGTTAAATACAAGTCTTTGGATACAAATGTATTTACAATTAAGACTGCTGGATCAGATGGCTATGCTGTAGATAATAATAATTACACTGCTGCTACAGATAAGACACCAGCTAAGAATGCAACGATTACTGTATTGCCTAAGAACCTTGCAGAAACAACAACTGCACAAATGGAAGTTGTTTTGACTGATGCTTGGGGTTATAAACTTGTACAGAAGATTGATGTAACTGTTGTTTTGAAATAAATAATTCTCAACAAGCAATCGAGTAGGAAGAAAACGAAGTAGTTTTCTTCCTACTTTCGTTTTCTGAAAAGACAGATTCTTCCTCTATTTTTTATTCATCCGTTCTTCTCAACAAATGAAGCAAGTATGCTTCATAATAACCGCCTATTCCAATTTCAGGCAAGTACCGAGCTTATCTGTAAAGTTACGTTCCCAAGATTGGAGATTGACGACGAAAATCCGTTCTTTGGCTATCAGTTCACGTGTCCATCTTCGGACATTCGGTCTGCCTGCAGGCAATTGTTTCTGCAATTCCTTCCGGAAGAAACCGTTCAACGCATCATCGAAATTAGTCAGACAGATATATAAGATTGGTTTCCGGATTTTCTCCTCACAATACCTATAAAGAAACGTATCTCGGAATTTGTGTTTGAGATTCTTTGTCAGGTGCGCCTTGTTATGGTAATCATCTCCTTTTTTACGCTGGTCGCCTTCTTCCTTCATGGCTGCTATTTCTTCACCCGTGAATTCCTTAATTTCTATCCATCCTGAAACCTGTCGAATTCGGCCATCACATCCACTGCCTGCATCGGTGCTCCATGGTAAGTGGGAGAAAGTTTCTCACGTTCATCGAATTTATAGAGTGCCTTGGCGGCAGGAAACTCGAATTCGAACATCTCTTCCGTCAGTGTCAATTTCATAAGCCTTTCAGTCCTCTCTGTATTTCATCGTCAAGTATCCGTGCATACGTTTCATCAATTGCATTTGGGGACAGACTATCCCTGTCAGGAGTAGAAATATGCTTAATTACATCATTTTCGTTGTGGTACAGTACATGATATAAGATCTCATTCTCTTCTTTAGCGGCAAGTTCGAATTCCTTAAGCAGAATATAGTCATGAGTAGCAATGAAAATCTGTGTCCCTGTCTTCTGTAGTTCGAGCAGGATTCTGACCACGGTCTGCGATAGGTGCGGATTCAGGTTCGCTTCCGGTTCATCCCAAAAAAGGATAGAACCTCGGGTCAAAGTCTCATTTTGGATAAGACGGTACAGCAACCCCAATTTCCGGAATCCTTCGGCCAACAGGGCAAACTCCAACTCACCGGCTCTATTCTTCAAATAAAAAGTCTCGTTCTTTTCCACGACCTTGCCGGATATGGCCTTATTCAAAATGCCAAGAAGCCTTTCACGTTCCGGAGTCAGTTTTCCACGTGCGACAGGAAGAAAGGCCTTATCGATAATATCCAAATATATTTCTTCGTATGCCAATTCTTTCCGACTAAACAGTGAACGGAATCCCGGTGCATTGGCCAACATATCCTTGACAGGGATAAACACAGCTTCCGAACGTGTATCTTCGCTCCAGCCGCTACTCTTGACTTCTGTCTTGTTCAGTGTGGTCAGAGAACAGGAAATGGAACGGTCTTTCATTTCTCCTTCATTGCGCCGGTAAACGGTGATGGAACCCGAATTACGCCCCTTGCTACGGTGAACCAGTCTTCCGATAGAGTTAGGCATGAATACCCCGTTCAACTTCTGGTCGAACGTACGGTCTATCCGTTTGTCTATAAGAGAGCATGCGGCATAGATCGCTTTCATCAGATGGGTTTTTCCAGTTCCGTTCTTTCCGATAATGATATTGATACCGGGTGAGAAAGTTATATCTATATCAGTAAATACAGTGAAATTTGTGGCCTTGAATTTTGTTATCATACGCTGAAGGTTACATAATGGTCGCTCCGTGAAACCTAATATACACGTGGCGATAAGCGAAGATAGGTCTTTAAATTCATTTATCCAACTGTATGAACTAAAAACTATCTAGGCTGACAAAACAGTTCCAACAACTATCAAAAACAGTCCGTATAAGTGTCAGCCAATCTTAAGGACAAGATGTTTAGAAATCTCTGCGGAATGTTTTAAAACAACCTGACAGGAATCACTTGTATCCGGTCCCCGTCTTTCTCGATTACCCGTTCCAATAAAGTTTGGATACAAAAAGATCCCATCCATCAATGTTCTGTACTTCATCAAGCAGCAGATACTCATACTCTGGATAAACATCTCCCAGCATTTCCATCACCAAATTTTCATCCCAATGGGAGATCAGTTCGTTGTCATCGAAATTCAGGTATGCGAAATTCCTATTCTGAAACATCAGCAAAGCCTGAGTAGACTTTCCACATCGACGTGGACCGGTAATCAGCTTGATCTGCCTGCTTGCCAATAATGCGTTGAAATCATAGTTTGAATGACATGTAAGATAAGGTTGAGACAGCAGCCTGCCTCGTTCCTTACGTTGACTGAGTAGGATATTCTTCATGGAAGTAATGATTAAAGAATGAGACATTAAGTACCTTCTACCTGTCTTTTCAAGCGAGGATAACCGTTTTTATTCATTTTATCAATCCTATTGAATAAAAAAAGTAGATTTTATTCAGAATAATATAAATAATCGTATTCAGGAAAGCATCCTGCCTCACCCGACAAACACTTCAAATCAGGAAGGCAGCCATCTTATTTCGCCCATTTAATCCCCATTTACCACCGGATAACCCAACGAAACTACCGGATAACCCCTAAATACGAAAAACACGTTTTTACTATACGACAAAGATTTGTACCTTGCTTCAAGAAACCAAAAGACAAAGACAACTATGGAACGAAGGAGCAAAGCTACATTAGAAATGATTTCCCAGAAGCTGAGTGCCTGGGAATTCCGAAAAGAATACCTGCAAGCAGGTATCACCATCATCAAAATGGCTAAATCACTGGGTATCAACCGTACGTACCTGTCGAATTACATCAACGACACGTATGCCATGAATTTCAACAACTGGCTGAACGGACTCCGCATTGAGGAAGCTAAAAAGCGAATGCTGACCAACCGGCATTTACCTTTAGGCACACTTGCCGGCATGGTAGGATTTACTGACCTGGCCCATTTCAGCAAACAATTCAAACTGAAAGAAGGCATAGCTCCTTCTTACTGGCTACAGAAACAACCGAAACTGAAGCCTGTCAGCGGAAATTAACAGGGAAACACCGGAATCATACCAAAAATCACTACCTTTGTGAACGAAAAACGGAAAATCAATAAAACAAGATATTCATGAATATAGTAGACAAACTGACCGAATCCGTCCACAAGGGCGTCAAAGAACTGTACGGGCAGGAAGTTCCGGCCAAGATGATACAGTTACAGAAGACCAAGAAGGAATTCGAAGGTCACCTCACACTGGTAGTATTCCCGTTTCTGAAACTCTCGAAGAAAGGACCGGAACAGACGGCCCAGGAAATCGGCGAGTACTTGAAACAGCATGAACCGGCTATCGCCAACTACAATGTCATCAAGGGATTCCTGAACCTGACCATCGCTTCGGACGTATGGATTGAACTGCTGAACAGTATCCACGCCGATGCGCAATGGGGCATCCGCAAAGCTGCCGAAGACGCTCCGCTGGTAATGATTGAATACTCATCGCCGAACACCAACAAACCGCTGCACTTGGGACATGTACGCAATAACCTGTTGGGTAATGCGCTGGCCAACATCATGGCTGCCAACGGAAACAAGGTGGTAAAGACCAACATCGTAAACGACCGTGGTATCCACATCTGCAAGTCTATGCTGGCATGGCTGAAATACGGTAACGGAGAAACCCCGGAATCATCGGGCAAGAAGGGTGACCACCTGATAGGTGACTATTACGTGGCTTTCGACAAGCACTACAAGGCCGAAGTGAAGGAACTGATGGCCCAATATCTGGCTGAAGGAATGAACGAAGAGGAAGCCAAGGCGAAAGCCGAAGCCAACTCACCGCTGATGCTGGAAGCCCGCGAAATGCTCCGTAAATGGGAAGCCAATGATCCGGAAGTACGTAGCCTATGGAAGAAGATGAACGACTGGGTATATGCCGGTTTCGACGAGACCTACAAAATGATGGGGGTCAGCTTCGATAAAATCTACTACGAATCACAGACTTACCTGGAAGGTAAGGAAAAGGTAATGGAGGGTCTGGAAAAAGGATTCTTCTACCGCAAGGAAGACGGTTCCGTATGGGCCGACCTGACTGCCGAAGGACTGGACCACAAGCTACTGCTCCGTGCTGACGGTACATCCGTTTACATGACACAGGACATCGGTACCGCCAAGCTGCGTTTCCAGGATTACCCTATCAACAAGATGATTTACGTGGTAGGTAACGAACAGAACTACCACTTCCAGGTATTGTCTATCCTGCTCGACAAGCTGGGCTTCGAATGGGGAAAAGACCTGGTACACTTCTCTTACGGAATGGTGGAACTGCCGGAAGGTAAAATGAAGAGCCGCGAAGGTACGGTAGTAGATGCCGATGACCTGATGGAAGCTATGATAGAGACTGCCAAAGAAACCAGTAACGAATTGGGTAAGCTGGACGGCCTGACTAAGGAGGAAGCTGATGACATCGCCCGCATCGTGGGTCTGGGTGCCTTGAAATACTTCATCCTGAAAGTAGATGCCCGCAAGAACATGACCTTCAATCCGAAGGAATCCATCGACTTCAACGGAAATACGGGTCCGTTCATCCAGTATACCTACGCACGTATCCAGTCTATCCTGCGGAAGGCCGCCGAAGCTGGTATCAGCATCCCGGCAGTTATCCCGACCGGTATCGAATTGAGCACCAAGGAAGAGGGACTCATCCAGATGCTGGCCGATTTCACCAACGTAGTGGCACAGGCAGGCATGGACTACAACCCGTCTATCCTGGCAAATTATGCCTACGACTTGGTAAAGGAATACAACCAGTTCTACCACGACTTCAGCATCCTGCGTGAAGAAAACGAGGCTGTGAAGATATTCCGTCTCGCACTGAGCCAAAATGTAGGTAAGGTAGTGAAACTGGCCATGGGCCTGCTGGGAATCGAAGTTCCGGAACGTATGTAATTTCAGACATATCTTTATACAAAAGCCCGGTATTTGCCGGGCTTTTGACGTTTTCGGGAGAAAGGAAACCAAAAAATAAAAACGATATAATACGCTGGTAAACGCTTTCCGGACAGGCTGAACCCACCCTTACAGTGTAGGTCAACAAACTTAAAAACTCAAAAACTAAAGAACTCAAAAACTAAATTTTGTACCTTTGTTCATCAAAACCCCACACATGGCCAAACAAAAATATTACGTTGTATGGAAAGGAGTCAATCCCGGAATATATACCTCCTGGACAGACTGCCAGCTACAAATCAAAAACTACAAGGGAGCTCTCTACAAATCGTTCGAGACCCGTGAGGAAGCTGAAGCCGCACTGGCTTCTCCAGCTCATCATTACCTGCATCCGTCGAAAGAGAAAGCATCCAAGCCTGTAGGAGAGCCTCAACTGCCTGAAGGGTTCGACTTGAACTGTCTGGCCGTAGATGCTGCCTGCAGCGGAAATCCCGGTCCCATGGAATACCGGGGAGTCTATCTGCAAACCGGACAGGAAATCTTCCACTTCGGCCCCGTACACGGTACGAACAACATCGGAGAATTCCTTGCTATCGTACACGGACTGGCCCTGCTGCAACAGAAGAACCTGCAGATGCCCATCTATTCCGACAGCCGAAATGCACTAAGCTGGGTCCGGCAGAAAAAATGCAAGACCAAACTGGAGCGTACCCCAAAGACAGAGCAACTTTTCCAACTCATCGAACGGGCAGAGAACTGGCTCCAGACACATACCTACACCACTCCCCTGCTGAAATGGGAAACCGAACGCTGGGGAGAAGTTCCCGCCGATTTCGGCCGTAAATAAATCACTGTCATGAAAAAAAGAATCGTATTCCTACTGCTGATATTTCTGAGTTTCTGGGGAGGCTTCCTTCTGCAGAAGCCTTTGTTTATGCTCTATAACGGAGCCATCGGAAAAGGTACGGCA
>ERZ779681.521-NODE-521-length-13253-cov-32.6917_pt1 | contig 13253 bp, 10 predicted proteins | sample MGYA00511905_ERZ779681 | MGnify/ENA primary metagenome ERZ779681 (study PRJEB29588, sample SAMEA2144578) | human gut metagenome | biome: human gut; feature: human-associated habitat; material: faeces | place: Denmark | collected 2008/2010 ... | reverse complement strand
GTGATGCAGAAATTTGATAAAACCGATGCCGCCCAACTGCCAGTGGTTGATGTGACAGGCGTACTTAAGGGTTACATCAGCCGTACTAGAATCTATTCCATGTACAGGCAGATTGTAGCGGATATGTCGGCAGAGTAGGAGTTTTAAGTGAAGAGTGAAGAACGATGAGTGAAGCATTCAACGGCTTTGCTGGTTTTATTTTAAAATATTAGTGTTTTATGGAGAAGAAGGATTTGAGAATTGTTTTCATGGGAACACCGGAGTTTGCGGTAGAATCCCTCAAGTGCCTGGTAGAGGGCGGTTATAACGTGGTGGCTGTGGTTACCCAGCCTGATAAACCGGTGGGCAGACATCAGGATACGCTGCAACCTTCGCAGGTTAAGCAGTATGCCGTAGAGCATGGTTTACCGGTGCTGCAGCCTGTAAAGATGAAGGACCCTGACTTTGTGGAGCAGTTGCGTTCTTATCAGGCTGACTTGCAGGTGGTAGTTGCTTTCCGCATGCTGCCAGAGGTGGTTTGGGCGATGCCGAAATATGGTACATTTAATGTACATGCAGCCCTCCTTCCGCAGTATCGCGGTGCGGCGCCTATCAACTGGGCAGTGATTAATGGCGAGAAGGAGACGGGTGTTACCACCTTCTTCCTCGACCACGATATTGATACCGGTCGCATCATCCTGCAGAAACGTTTTCCTATTCCGGAGACGGCAAATGTGGAGTATGTTTACGACGGGTTGATGCATCTTGGTGCTGAATTGGCGCTGGAAACCATTGATGCGCTCATCGCTGCCGATGGCAATATCGGTTCCATTCCTCAGAGCGAAATGATAGGACAGGGTGCCGAACTAAAGCCGGCTCCGAAAATCTTCAAGGATACCTGCCGCATCGACTTCCACAAGCCTGCCAAACAGGTGTATGATTTCATCCGCGGTCTTTCTCCATACCCTGGTGCATGGACTGAAATTAAGAAGAAGGAGACAGTAGTATTCTTTGACGATCCTAAGGGAGATGATGATTACGTGAGGTTCCCTGAGCCTACTACTCATCCATCCCATAAGCAGAGTACACAGAAAATTCAGGTACTTAAGATATTTTCTACCCGTCTTTCATGTATGAAGCGTGGTGATGCGCCTGTGGGATCGCTCCGCGTTGAGGGGAAGTCGTTACAAGTTGCCTGCCTTGATGAATGGCTCATTATTCAGGAGTTGCAGCTCAGTGGCAAGAAACGCATGGATGCTTCTGCTTTTCTCAATGGTATGAAGGACATAGCTTATTATGAGTGTTTGAAGAAAGATGTTAGTGACGATTTTTAAGATTCAAAAGATTTTTGATTTTTAGTTTTATAGTATTATGACTGTAGAAGAAGACATCAAGCGTGCTGTAGAGTGCATGCGAAAGGGTGGAGTGATACTCTATCCTACAGATACCGTATGGGGCATAGGATGCGACGCCACCAACCCTGAAGCGGTAAAGAAAGTTTATGAAATAAAGAAACGTGACGATTCTAAGGCGCTTATCTGCCTGATAGATTCTGCTGACCGCATGGCGCGTTATTTCCGCAATGTGCCACAGGTAGCATGGGATTTCATCGATGCTGCCATGCCTGTAAAGCCTACTACGGTTATTCTTGATGATGCGAGTGGAGTGGCTAATAATCTGGTAGCAGAGGATGGAAGTCTGGCGATGCGTATAACCTATGAGCCTTTCTCCAAACAACTCTGTTACCGTTTTCAGAAGCCTATTGTAAGTACAAGTGCTAATGTGAGTGGTGAGCCTGCTGCACAGAATTATCGCGACATCTCCGAGGAAATCCTCAATGCTGTAGATTATGTTTGCTGGAGCCGCCGTCAGGAGCATAAACCTCATCAGCCTTCCAGCATCGTTAAGATTGCTAAGGATGGTGAAGTGAAAGTAATCAGATAAGTTTTCAATTCATCCTTATATGAAATGCCTGCTAGAGGGATATTTTCTTCCCTTAGCAGGCTTTTTTGTATGTTTTCAGTCTATAATATACTTTAAGAAGTACTATTGTAATTCGTTTATATGACAAAAAAGAATTCCGCTCAATACGGATATATAACAAGAAACCCTGCAAGAAATGAATCTTGCAGGGTTTATCTTGGGTGGAAGGTGGGACTCGAACCCACGACATTCAGAACCACAATCTGACGCTCTAACCAACTGAACTACGTCCACCATATTGGTTATGTTTTGCTTTTTCAAAAATAGTTGGGTGGAAGGTGGGACTCGAACCCACGACATTCAGAACCACAATCTGACGCTCTAACCAACTGAACTACGTCCACCATATTCTTGTTAAGCGGGTGCAAAGGTACGAAAAAAAAATGGTTCTACCAAATTTTTTCGTACCTTTTTTCTTATTTTTTATTTTGCAGGGCTTGTTGGAACAACTGGAGCTGCCTTCTGGGCATCTGCACCAGCTGCAGGAACAGCCTTCTGAGCACCTGCTGCTGCATCCTTGCTAGCACCTGGCATAGCAGGAAGAGCGGTCTGCTCCTGAGTGGCTCCCTCCAAAACACTGCTTTCGCCAGCTGCCTGAGGGGCTACATAAGCACATGCCACGCTGATGACAACCAAGGCTGCAGCGAGGCCCCATGTTAATTTCTCAACAATGTCAGTGGTCTTGCGAACACCCATGATTGAGTTGGTTGAAGAGAAGTTACTTGCAAGTCCACCTCCCTTTGATTCCTGGATGAGCACGATGAAAATCATCAGGATAGCTACCAGGACGATTAATACTACTAATAATGTGTAAGCCATTTTTTAAAACTAGTTTTATTTATTTATTATTCTTCTTTATTTCTTCTTGCTGTTCAGCATCAGTTTCTCAAGGAATCTGAGCTGGTCAACATAATATCCGTTCTTGTCAGGATGCTGCTGATGCAGGCGGCTGATGATTTCGTAAGCCCTCTGATACTTGCCCTGCTTGATGTAGATGCGGGCGAGGGTTTCGGTGAATACACCGCTGTTTTCCTCTTCGCCATCCTTGCCGGAATCGGTCTGAAGTTCGGGAGTAAATTCTGGTTTGTAATCTTCGTCCTGCTGGATTTTAGGCAGTTTGAAACCGCCATCCTCCATAAAGTCGTCGATGAGACTCATGGTGCGCGAAGTATCTTCTGGCTCCTGCTGGTCTTCGGTCTCCATGAGATAAGCCACATAGTCTACAGCCGCGTCAGCAGGTGTAGGCTTACGTTTCTCCTTCTTCTCTTCTTCGTCTTCTTCCATAGGAATGGATCCCAGGAAGTGGTCGATGAGGTCGCTAGTACGGTCTCCGTGTTTTTCTGCTCCTATTCCTCTTACGCCTTGCTGCTTGTTGGATTCAGTCTCTTCAGGGGCGTTTTTTATCTGATAGTGGGCTGCCTCTACCATCTCGAAGATAATCTTACGGTCGGTGATGTAGATGGCTGCACGGCGCAGTTCTTCGTCGAAACTCGGGTCGTGGAGCAGGTACAGATTCTTCAACATCAGCAGGCGTGCCGTCTGATAATACGGATATAAGGCCAAGAGGGCGCGCAAGTCGTAGAGCGTCTCTCGGTTCATTTCCTCCGGGTGTTGTATCAATCTGCTTAATTCCACGATATTTTTACTTTACTTTATTTTACTTTGAACATTGAGTTTTGAACTTTATGATTAGTAAAGCCGTTGAATTCTTTACTCTTCACTTTTCGTTCTTCACTTACTTTACCAGTTAGCTACCGTAGCGTTGAATATCTGGTCTACCAGGTCTTTGATAATCTGGGTTACCAGTTCTTCCTGCACCGAGGCAAGGCTCTGAGTGGTGTCGTAGGTCTTGGCAGATGTAAACTGCTTTTCGAAGTCCTCGGTATGGTTCTTGGTGTTGGTGAAACGTACGTTTACGGTGATACTGAGCTCGGTCTGTGCTGAGTATCCCTCAGAACTAACCGACTTGTTGCGCTGAGAATATTGGGTGATTTCGCCCTCTATCTTCAGGTCTCCGTTGCGTGACACCTGTATGAGCTGGGTGTTGCTGGCAAACTTATCCTTGAGTTCGTTGTTGAACATCGGACCCATCGGACCCCATACATACGAACTTCTGATAGGGAAGTCGGCTATCTGTATGGTCTTGGTTTTGGTGTAGTCGATGCTGGCACCGTTGAACTTGTAGCTCACGGAGCATGCTGCCATGACCGCCACCATCAGTGTGACTCCTATTATATATAGGTACGCGCGTATATGCTTCATAACTTATATTTGTTAATCTTTCTGTACAGAGTTCTGTCGGAGATTCCCAGTTCTTCTGCCGCTTTCTTGCGGTTTCCGTTGTTTCTCTCCAGTGCCTTTTCTATCATCTGCTTGCTAAGGTCGCTGAGGTTCAGATTCTCGTTTTCTTCCTTGATCTCCTCAATCTCAGCATCCTCGGCTTCGGGTTTGTAAGTGCCCCTCATGCCTCCTGTAGCTATTTCCTGACGGATGTGTTGTAGCTCGTCGAGATCGGTAATCGGAGGTACGGAAGATACCGGAGAAACCGATGAAACCGGAGATACAGATGATACTGGAGCTACCTGGGTATTCGGCTGAACCGGAGAAACATATCCGCCTGTACTGCCCAACTGGCGTGCCTCATCGAGTTGCTTGCGCAGGCTGTTCATCTCACGTCTCAGGTCGCTCACGTTGCCCCTCAGTTCGTAGAGAATCTTGTATAGCAGTTCGCGCTCGCTGGCGTAGCTATGGTCGTCCTTGCCATCCTTCTGTATGGTGGCGAGCTGTGTAGACTCCTCATCTCTCGGAATAAACTGGGTGAGAGTCTGTGCATCGATTTCTCTTTCTCGGCTCAGCACTGACATCTGTTCGGTAATGTTCTTGAGCTGTCTCACATTTCCCGGCCACTTGTATTTCAGCATGATCTGCTTGGCCTCATCTGAGAGTGAAATCTTAGGCAGACGGTATTTTTCGGCCATCTGCATGGCGAAGAGGCGGAAGAGCAGGAGGATGTCGTCGCCACGCTCTCTCAATGCAGGCATCTGTATCGGGATGGTGTTGAGGCGGTAGTAGAGGTCCTCGCGAAAGCGGCCTTCGCTCACAGCCTTGCGCATGTTTACGTTGGTGGCTGCCACGATGCGGACATCCGTTTTCCTTATCTCAGTTCCACCCACGCGGATGTATTCTCCCGTTTCGAGCACGCGCAGCAGTCTTGCCTGCGTCTGTATCGGGAGTTCGCCCACCTCGTCGAGGAAGATGGTACCCTTGTTGGCAATACCGAAGTATCCTTCGCTTTCGCCTATGGCTCCAGTGAAGGAACCCTTCTCATGTCCGAAGAGTTCGCTGTCAATGGTTCCCTCCGGAATGCTTCCACAGTTGATGGCGAAATATTTCTCTCTGCGGCGTGGCGAATTGTCGTGAATCACCCTTGGAATGATTTCCTTACCCACACCGCTCTCGCCGATGATGAGCACGGAGAGATCGGTCGGCGCTACCTGTAGGGCTACGTCGAGCGCATGGTTCAATCCGTCGCTGTTACCGACGATATTGTAGCGTTGTTTTATCTTTTGTAGTTCGGAAGTATCCATTTAGCTGCCAAAATTACTCATTTTTTCTGAATTATCTGCATTTTTTTTTAATTTTAACGTTCGGAAGGTCTGATTACAGGGCAGATTTGCCTTTTTTGCGTCATCTGCCCTCCCGAATCTTTCTTTATTCCGCTTTTTCTCGGAAATAGGGAATCTTTCTCTTATCCCTTTTTCTTAGGGATGGAGAATCTTACCTTCTCACTCTCGTCACGCTTCTCGTGGTAGAGTTTAGGCAGTGGATTCTCGTAGGCCTCATCATAGTCTTCGCGGTTGCAGAAGGCATCCAGCGCCAAGTAGATGGCGTGGCGGAAGGAGATTGCATCGGCTTCGTTGCAGCCCGTGATGCTGTAGCTAGGAGTGGTGTTGGCGGCGGTGTGCACGAGTGGCAGACCGGCAGTAAAGAGTACGCCATCCTCGGTGTAGAGAGAATGGAACGGGGTAGTAGCCTGATCATGATACATGGCCATGATGCCGTCGAACTCTACGAAATGGCCGTTGCCGAAGAACTCGTCAGTAGGGTAAGGACCAAAAGCTTGTATTTTCTGCTCGGCAAGCTGGTCAATGGCTGGGATGATGATGCTGGCTTCCTCTGGTCCGCAGCTCTCCTCACCGTTGTTGCTAGGATTCAGGGCGAGCACGGCGATGCGCGGGTTGGTAATCATGAAGTCTCGCTTCAGTGATGTGTGCATCTGCTTCACCTTCTCGATGATGAGTTCCTGGGTGATAGCTGCCGGCACGTCCTTGAGCGGAGTCTTTCCGGTTACGGATGCGATGCGAAGGTCGCCACCGCAGAGGATGGAAAGGCCCTTGGCACCTTCGCCCAGGCAAGTTTCAATGTATTCCTTGTGGCCCTTGAACTGGAAGCCCTCAAATTGTGCGTTCTGGTTGTTTACCGGTGCGGTAACGAGCACGTCGAAGAGCTCGTCGCGGTAGTCGGTCATGGCTCGGTCAAGTGCCTTGATGGCTGCCGTACCCGATTCCTGAGTAGGCATGCCCATGTCAACCTTTACCTCCTCGTCTACAGCTGGCAGGAGGTTGATTCTTCCGTCTTCAGCATCTTCTGCTTTCTGGATGATGGAGAACTGGGCAGGCAGATTCATCGCCTTGCGGTAATAAGCTGCCACTTTAGGCGAACCGTAGATGATAGGGGTACAATACTCCAACATCTCTGGCTCACTGAATGCCTTAAAAATGAGTTCGTATCCGATACCGTTGGTATCTCCGTGAGTGATGGCCACTCTAATCTTTTTGCTGTCCATTTATCGTTTTATTTTATAGTAGAAATCGCAGCTTCTAGCTGCTTGATTAATATTTTCTTTTTCATTTCGGGCGCATAGACGAAGCCGATGATGATGATTTCATCCCCCGTTTTTCTCAGGCGGATGCGCCTCATCGCGTAGGGGCCTCCCATGGCGTCGCCCTTCATTTCCCAGAGTCCTTTTTCTGAAAGGACCGGGATTATCATGTACATGCTGTCGGTTTCGCCGGGCATATTGGTTCGGAGAATGCTATCAATCTGCTGCTTCTCTTGAGGTGAAAAAGCATCTGAATTTTTCACTCTTCGTTCTTCACTCTTCACTTTCATTACGAGCAGGTTCTTCATGCCCGAGCTGGCGTTGTTTGAGATCCAAATGAAGTTCTTCGCCTTTTTGCTTGCCTGCATTTCGGCAGGGATGTTCATGCTGATGCCGAAGTTCTTCTTTACCAGTTGTTGCATCTCGCGGTTCTGCTTGCTCGGGTTGGTGGAGATGATGGATGCGAGGTGCTCCAGTTCAGTCTCATCTACGAGCTGGCGCAGTTTCTCGGGGTTGAGTTTCTCTCTGAGTTGCTGCAGCGAGCGGGCAGAGATGCGGATGATGGTCTGCGGTGAAGCATTCTCGTTGCGGCTCAGCCTGACTGAGAATTCCGCTGCCGGGATGTTCACTACGATGCGAGTTCTTACGAGCAGGTAGCTGTCGTGGATCTTGCCCTTCTTAACCTGGATGAGCCGGCAGAGCGGTTCGGGTTGGGGCAGGGCTGGCACCTCTTCCGTCAGTATCTTCGTAACGATGCTGTCGGTATCTCCCTTGAGTACCACCTCGTAAGGCTGTCCTGTGCTCTTGGGCAGTTTTCTGTTTCTTCCTCCTCCCGGGCTGCAACTTGCCAGAAAAAGGAACAAAAGACAGCCGGCAAGTAGGATCTTTAAAGATTCTCTAACCATTTTTCCCCCACCTTTCCTTACTTATTCATCTTCTCTTCATCCTCGTGCTCACGGATTTCTCCGATTTTCTTCGAGGTGCTGAGCAGACCGCAGGCGGCGTAGATGTCCTGGCCGCGGCTGGCACGGATGGTGGTGAAGACACCATGCTGGGTGAGGTAATCACGGAACTGCTCCATCTTCTCATCATCCACACCTTGCAGAGGAATGTCTGGAATTTGGTGGAAACGAATCAGGTTGAAGCGGCAGTCAAGTCCCTTCACCAGCTTGATGATGGCCTTGGCATGCTGCATACTGTCGTTTACGCCCTTAAAGACGATGTATTCGAAACTCAGGCGGCGTTGATGAGAGAAATCATAGTTCCTCAGCAGTTCTACTACCTGCTCAATGCCCATGCCCCTTTCGGCAGGCATCAGTTCAGCGCGCTCAGAAGGGATAGGGTCGTGCATGCTGATGGCCACATGGCAGTCGCTCTCTTCCAGGAACCGCTTCAGCTTGTTCTTCACGCCCACCGAACTTACCGTGATGCGCTTCGGGCTCCATGCCCAGCCGTAGTCGGCGGTGAGAATCTCTGTGGCGCGCAGCACATTGTCGAGATTATCCATCGGCTCGCCCTGACCCATGAACACGATGTTGGTAAGCTTGTCCACCTCCGGCAGCGAGTAAACCTGGTTCAGAATGTCGCCTGCAGGCAAGCTGCCCTCAAACCCCTGCTTGCCGGTCTGGCAGAACAGGCAGTTCATCTTGCATCCCACCTGCGAAGAAACGCACAGCGTGGCGCGGTCTTTGTCGGGGATGTAAACCGTCTCGACAAATTTGCCGCTTCGGGTAGGGAAGAGGTACTTGATGGTACCATCCACCGAATGTTGTGCATCGGAATATCCGAAGCATCCTATTTCGTATTCGGCAGCGAGTTTGGCACGGTTCGCCTTCGAGATGTTGGTCATCTCATCAATGCTCTTCACATGCTGCTCATAGAGCCACTTCGCCATCTGCCCACCGGTGAAGGCGGGCATGCCTAAGTCCTTTGCCACCTGCTTCAATTCGGCAAGTGTAAGGCCCAAAAGATATTTTTTTTCATTATTCATACTGCAAAGATAGTGTTTTTTGCCGAAAAATTAGTATCTTTGCCACATATTTTAATATAATAAGATAAAATAAAGATAAAAAACACAGATTTAGCCCCCCGAAAAGGGCTGAAGTGAACAAAAATAACGTAAGAAAATGAGAGAAAAAATAGACCTTTTCTTGCCTTGCGAATACATCGACGATGCGCAGAATGCCTTGTCGGTGCTTCATGAGTACAAGACAGTACAGCATATCCACTTCCTGGTGAGTGCTGATTTTGCCGCTCATCATCAGGTGCCCGAAGGATGTACGTTTGTCATCACCGACCGCCTGGAAAGCAGTAACACCATTGTCAGCATCGCTGAAAATACAGATGCCGACTACATGATGATCTGTACCCGCCACACCACCATAGGATGGGGAAACAACACGCTGGAGCGATTCCTCAGAGTGGCAGATGATACGGATGCCGTCATGGTTTACGCCGACCACTACAAGATGGTGGAAGGCAAAATGGAGAAACATCCGGTAATTGACTACCAGTCAGGTTCTTTGCGAGATGACTTCGACTTTGGAAGCCTCTGGTGCATCAAGGCACAGGCGCTGGCCGACTACATCGCCCAACCCGACCGCGAAGAGTATCAGTTTGCCGCCCTCTACGACCTCCGTCTCTATCTGAGCCGTGTGGGCGAAATTTTCCATCTCAACGAATTCCTCTATTCAGAAGCCGAACTCGACACCCGTAAGAGCGGCGAGAAGCAGTTTGACTATGTAAACCCGCGCAACCGCGAGGTGCAGATTGAGATGGAAAAGGCATGCACCCAGCATCTGGGCAAGGTGGGCGCCCTGATAGACACCACCTTCTACCGCCAGCCCGACTTCGGTGAGCAGGATTTTGAATACGAGGCATCTGTCATCATCCCCGTCTTCAACCGTGAAAAGACGGTGGCTGATGCCGTGAAGAGTGCGCTGGGACAGAAGGCAAGCTTCAAGTTTAACGTCATTGTGGTAAACAACCATTCTACCGACCGCACCGACGAAATACTGGATGAACTTAAAGTCGATAACCTGATACAGATTGTGCCGGAGAGAACCGACCTGGGAATAGGCGGATGCTGGAACGAAGCCATCAACAGCAGTTTCTGCGGAAAGTTTGCTGTACAGCTTGACAGCGATGACCTCTATTCTTCACCAAAGACACTCCAGAAGATAGTAGATGCCTTCTACAAGCAGAAGGCAGCCATGATTATCGGCTCGTACCGCATGTGCGACTTCGACCTCAACACCCTGCCACCGGGACTGATAGACCACAAGGAGTGGACCGATGAAAACGGATGCAACAATGCGCTGCGTATCAACGGATTAGGTGCTCCGCGCGCCTTCTTTACTCCGCTGGTCAGACAGATCCAGTTTCCTAACACCTCGTATGGTGAGGATTATGCGCTCGGCTTGGCATTTTCGCGCCGTTACCGCATCGGCAGAATCTACGACGAACTCTACCTCTGCCGCCGCTGGGGAGGTAACAGCGATGCAGCCCTCAGCGTAGAGAAGGTGAACGCCAACAACCTGTATAAGGACCGCCTGCGCACCATGGAACTGAAGGCACGCCAGCACCTGCTGCAGGGCAAGGCCGACATTATGGAAGACAGCAGCATCTCGCGTTTCTTCAACCGTCAGCTGGAGGTTTGGACCGATGCGCGCCACCGCTTCCGCGACCTCAAGCATGTAGAAACCCGTCAGTTCTCCGACCAGCTGAAACTGCAGTGGAACCCAGCCCGCATCGTAAGTACGGGCGCCAAGATAGATAAGAAAACCCTGGGCGAGCGCCCTTGTTTCCTTTGCGACAAGAACCGTCCTAAGGAACAGATGTCGAAGCAGATAGACGAGAAATTCCATCTTCTGGTGAATCCGTTCCCGATTCTGCCAGTCCACTTCACCATTCCGGCACGCAAGCATCAGCCTCAGCTCATCTACAAGAACTACGGCGAGATGCACCGCTTCATCAGTCTGCACAGCGACCTGATGGTGTTCTACAACGGTCCGAAGTGTGGTGCATCGGCTCCAGACCATCTTCATTTCCAGGCAGGAACCAACGGCATCCTTCCTCTTCAGACCAACTGGCAGCGTCTCTCCCGCAACCTGACCGACATCATCTCTCTCAATGATGAGGAGAAAATCTCAGTGGTTCGCGACTTCATCGTTCCCGCCTTCGTCATCATCTCGAAGAGTGCTGAGAGCGATGAGGCCCTCTTCCGCCGTCTCTACAAGGCAATGCCTCAGCGTGGCGACGAAACCGAACCGATGATGAACATCATCTCCTGGCGCAAGGGCGAGGAATTCATCAGCGTGGTCATTCCGAGAGAAAAGCACCGTCCGGAAGCCTATTTTGCCGAAGGCGACGCCCAGTTTGTGGTTTCGCCGGGAGCACTGGATATGAGCGGACTCATCATCACCCCTCGTGAGGAAGATTTCCGAAAGCTGACCGAGGAGAAAGCCCTCTCGCTGCTGCAGGAATGTGGCGTTTCGGAAGAAAAGATGAACGCCATCATCGCCAAACTGAAGGCATCTAAGGATGCCGAGGATGCAGCCGAAGCCTCTTCCACCTTATATAATAAAGGTAAGCAGCCCGACGTAACGGTGGGCATCGTGAGTGCGCAGAAGATTCATTTCTCGCTCAACAAACCTTATCTTGCCAAGGGCGAAAAGGTGCTGGGCGAACAGGTGGTAGAATTCTCAGAGGGCGGTGTGCTCTGGAACGGCAACCAGTACAGCCAGCTCACCTTCCATCCGCAGAGTGCCGACGCCTCGTTTTCGCTGAGCGACGTAACCATCGGTGTCAACTTCCACTGGGAGCGCAAGGAAACCCAAACCTTCCTGGGCACGCTCCGCTTTGTGGTAGAATCAGATAAGATTGTGGCAATCAATGAGTTGCCTGTAGAGAAATATCTGGAGAGCGTCATCAGCAGTGAAATGAGTGCCACTTCGAGTCTCGAACTCCTGAAGGCGCACGCCGTCATCTCTCGTTCATGGCTCCTGGCACAGATGAAGAAGCGCCGAGAGGTGGCTGAGAGCGGCAACAACTTCTTCTCCTTCACCAAGAAGGAAGATACGCTCATCCGCTGGTACGACCGCGAAGACCACACCCTCTTTGATGTATGTGCCGACGACCACTGCCAGCGCTACCAGGGTATCACCAAGGAAACATCGCCCCATGTAGCTGAAGCCATCCGCCAGACCAAGGGACAGATTCTGATGGACGGCGACGAAATCTGCGATGCAAGATTCTCGAAATGCTGCGGCGGAATAACCGAGGAATTCCAGTATTGCTGGGAGGACACGCCGAAGACTTATCTCACGGCGGTTCGCGACATTGCCCTGGGCGTGGAACATACACTGCCTAATCTGACCAATGAGGAAGAGGCCGAGAAATGGATCCGCTTTAATCCGCCAGCTTTCTGCAACACGCAGGACAAGAAAATCCTGTCAGAAGTGCTCAACGACTATGATCAGGAAACCGTCAATTTCTACCGCTGGAAGGAAACGCTCAGTCAGGAGAAGTTGCAGCAGCTCATCGCCGACAAACTGAAGATGGACCTGGGTGCCATCCTAGACATGAAGGCCGTGGAGCGCGGAAAGAGTGGAAGAATCAGCAAGCTCCAGATCATCGGAACAGAGAAGATCTTTACCATCGGTAAGGAACTCGAAATCCGCCGTACGCTGAGCGACAGTCATCTGCTGAGTTCAGCCTTCGTGGTGGATAAATATGATAAGGATGAACAGGGAGTGCCTCAGCGTTTCGAACTCATCGGAGCCGGTTGGGGGCATGGAGTAGGCCTCTGCCAGATTGGTGCTGCCGTGATGGGCGAGCAGGGTTATCATTATGATGCCATCCTGCTGCACTACTATCAGGGTGCTGAAATCAAGAAACTTTATAAATAGTGATGTAAAATGGTAACTAAGAAAAACAGTCGGAGTCCATGGGCATGGATTCCGACCCTCTATTTTGCAGAAGGACTCCCCAACGTCATCGTAACCGCCCTCTCTGTGGTGATGTACATGCAGTTGGGGCTGACCGATGCTGAGGTGGGTCTCTATACCGGATGGCTCGCCCTTCCCTGGGTCATCAAGCCCTTGTGGAGTCCGTTCATAGATTTGCTGAAGACTAAGCGCTGGTGGGTGCTCACCATGCAGGCACTCATTGGAGCTGCCCTTGCTGGCATCGCCTTCTCGCTGCCTACCGCCTTCTGGTTCCAGGCAACGATGTGCTTCTTCTTCCTCATCGCCTTCTGTAGTGCTACCCACGACATTTCTGCAGATGGTTTCTACATGATTGAGCTGGATGAACATACGCAGACTAAGTTTGTAGGCTTGCGAAATACCTTCTACCGCCTCGCCATCATCTTTGTGAATGGTTTTCTGGTGATGCTGGCAGGTGTGCT
>ERZ779681.514-NODE-514-length-13323-cov-1.57974_pt1 | contig 13323 bp, 6 predicted proteins | sample MGYA00511905_ERZ779681 | MGnify/ENA primary metagenome ERZ779681 (study PRJEB29588, sample SAMEA2144578) | human gut metagenome | biome: human gut; feature: human-associated habitat; material: faeces | place: Denmark | collected 2008/2010 ... | reverse complement strand
GCCTTTGTGATCAACGATTGTCATGGCATCCGTAAAGAGATAATCGAAGATTCCTAAAGCTTCTTGCGAGAACGTTGCTGTCCATTTGCGTCCTTCTCCTTGTACTCCGCATAGGAAAGGCATGTCTTTTACCTCATCGTAGTAAGCGTAAACTTCATCGTCATTAGCCAACATACGTCCAACACCTCCTTCTCCTGCATTGGGAGCTACTCCATAGTTGATACCATAATTCATGGACATTGCCTGTGCCATTTCTTTTGTCAGTCCTCCTTTCAAGTGAACATGGTAATCAATGACCGGGAAATCCTGTTGCTGGAATCGGATTACAGCATCCTGCTGTTCGTCTATAGCTGGCATGGTATCACATGTATTCCGGGCATCATCCGGAAGCGGAGTGATCTGGAGATTACGGAATGATACATTTCCCTGTACACCGCATAAAGCGATGGTCCCATGGTTTAATCGTTGTCCGGTATGTTCTTCCGTCCGATAAGGCTGAGCCGGTTCGGTATAACATACCACTGTCGTATCTTGAATAGAAACCGTTATGTTCTTTCCCCGTACGGCAATTTCGAAGGGGAACCAAGTATTATCTTTAGCCAAAGAACGATATAGATTACGAACTGAAGCCAAGCTGCCCGTTTTACGTGAACCGTCAATCGGTCCGTTATTGAAAATCACATCATATCCCGTTTTCCCGTCTGTGTGAAAACGCAATCTGGCATCTCCGTCCGATTGGGTCAGAGCTTCCCCTTTTAGGATAAAGTTCTTGTAATCCCCTTCTGCCAGCCACGATGTTCCTGCTGTAACGTTCAGTTCATTTCCCTCCAATGTTTCCTGTTGGGCATTTGTAAACCGGTCTAAAGTCTGAGTCGTACGCGACTGTGTACAAGCGGTCAGGAATCCGATACAAGCTATTGCCACGATTCCCATCCGTTGCAGGTAGGTTATTGCCCACCCTTTGAAATAATGTCTGTTCATAAAAGAATTATTTTAAGATCTGTAATAGCGTCGCAAGTTATAAATTTTTCGGATAAGTGTTCTATAATCCGAACCTGTTTCTACCAGTACCCAAAAAGGTAGGCATGAATTCATCAAAAGGTAGGCATGAATTCATCAAAAGGTAGGCATAAAATGATAAAAAGATAGGCATGAATTTAGGAAAAGATGCCTATCTTTTTATCAACGGATAGTAAAGGTTGTATGTAAACTCCTTATACTATCCTCAATTACTTGAATAATATTGTCTTACTGAAGTTTAATTGAACAGATTCCGAATCTCTTCAACGCTTAATGTTGTCGTTGGGGCGAAACGATCAGAAGTCATATAATTCAGGATACTTTGTTTGAATTGTCGGCGTGCCATACGTCCGTTTTCCGGTTTCAACAAATCGGCTCCACAGACCATCAATTTGCCATTTCCAACTTTTGCCTCGAACAATAAACCCAGTTTCCGGTTAGTAAACCAGTCGTCGATCAAGTGAACAACCGGACGGTATTCTGCTGGAAAATCATCCATGACGATAGCTTCGCAGTCGCTGACAATATCCCACCACTGATAATCACTGTATTTCTCCGTTGGGAATAACGACAATGCCGGATGCGAAGGATTACAATAAATACCTAATGTATGTGGAGCCTGTTTGTTTGTCCAGGCTGTATTCCAGAAGATACTGGAGAAACCGACTTTGATATTACCACCTTTTTCCGGACGCAATGTACCACGGGATACACATAACAAGACATTCTCGCCTTTCTCCAGGCGGTCAATAGCCTGTTGGTCGAATACATTTGTCATATAAGGTGCATTCGTAATTTTCTTTTCTTCTGCCGGATAGACCCAGATATGCCATTCATTATGAACTTTCGTGCCTTCTATTCCTGCCGTCAAGATCAATTCCTGCGGTGTCTGTACGGATGAAAGATCACAGATCATATTTCCAATCCAGATAGAATTGGTGACAGGCAGGTCTTTTGTCCAGGAGCCCGACTGGAGAATTGTTCCTTTCTTGTCTGCCAATTTCCAGTAAATAGAAGCCGATTTTAACGGTTCAGCACCGAAGTGAGCAAATTCCAGCGGAGCTTTCATACTTTCATTGTTCAGATAGACCATCTTGGGTAAACGGGCCAATGGAACCGTCTGATTACAGAACATACTGTATTCTTCACCTTCTACATATCCTTTACTTTCCCAAAAGGGATTCAGGACGCCCACCAGAGCAGTACCTTGACCTGGAAAATCGTGTAAGTCCAGTAACTGGAATCCGGCAAATCCGGGCGTTCGTAAGGCTGCTTCAATATCTGCCTTATAGCATAAAGTCTGTAAACGACCGGAAGCGTAAAGGAATTCATCGGCCAAATCACTCAAATGCTTTTCTGCCAAAGTCTCTTGAAAGATCTCAAAATTCTTCGCTTTTAAGACTCCGGTATATTTCTGTATTTCTTTGAAATCCGGATAAACACACCATTGTCCGATCTCATGGCTTACAGTCGGCATATCTTTCTTAATTATTGGCCAGAAATCATAATCGGTTGTCGGTGGATTGGCATTGATACGGCTTTTCAGCTCTTCACCCCAACCTTGGATACGTGGTGCTGCATGGTTCCAATAATCAGCATTGGGAACATAAGGCCAACCAGCCGCAGATGTATAAACCCGACGGTTGTCTTTCTGTTTCCAATAAGCTACCAAGTTCGACAAATACTTTTCCTGGTTGGCTCCAGAAGGTTCGTTTCCATAATTCATCAGGCAGAAAGACGGATGGTTGCCATATTCTTTCAAGATACGGTCACCTTCTTCATAGAACCATTTGTCCAAATAATCCCCGTTACCGATATTTGCCCAGCCACCGCATTCAACTTGCAAATAAATACCCATACGATCGGCTACCCGAAAAGCCGCTTCCGGCGGGCACCAGGAATGAAAACGTACATGATTTAATCCGTATGCCTGGCAAGCCGAATAAATCTTTTCCCAATAAGCATCATCTGTTGCCGGATAACCGGTCAACGGGAAGATACAGCATTCCAATGTACCACGCAGGAAGATAGGCGTACCATTTACTTCAAAACGTGTTCCGTTTGGCTTGAATTCACGCAGGCCGAAATCAATCTTCTTTTCATCACTCGTTCCGTTGGGTAACGAAACGGATACTTGTAAAGTATAGACTGCCGGTGTAAATTCGGACCAAAGCTGTACAGTCTTATCCAATGCGAGGTTCGCTTTAGAAGAAACACCTTGTGCGATTGTCAACGATTCTTCCTGAGAAGCGGATACTGCCTTTCCCGACTGATCAAAAGCCTGCAGACGAACGGTTGCCTGTTGGTTGGCTGTTGCGCCGGCAAAAGCCATGCGAATACGTATCTGTTTCTGCTGAATATCCGGATAAATCTGTACATCGTCCAGATAAACAGACGATTTCTTCTCCAGTTTGATTTGTCCGGTAATACCATTCCAGTTACTTTGGGTGTGATCTGACACACTATGAGCATTGACTCCTACCGGGATATTTACCTGGTTATCGACCCGAATGGTCAAAGAGTGTTTTCCCGGTTTTATTTGGTTCAGTACATATCGGTGTGGAACCAGCAACGCATTGCTCTCTCCTATCTTTTCGCCGTCAACATACACGGTCGTTTCCCAATGAGTACGTTCTAATGTCAATACCAGAGGCGCATCTTTCCAATCTGTCGGAACTACAAAATCCCGTTGATACCAGGCAACACCCACATAATGTTTTTCCGGATTTAGCCAGAAGGGAACTTTTACATTCCCTTTTTCCCGATATTTAGCGTATTCAGGAGCTGTAAACCAGGATTGATCTACAATTTGCCCCGTCCATTTCGTATTCACATCAACATCATAACCATATCCTTGTTCCTGTAAAGAACCGGGTAGTTGGATTTTGTCTCTCAAACGGTTTCGAAACCATTCCTGTTCGATCCCTTCATTCTTCGGATCTAATTTAAAACGCCATTTGCCCGACAAATCAATGGATGCCGAAAAGGCTGTAAAACTACATAGACAGGCGAGTATCGCCCATAATAAACGGGTGTGTTTCATATAAATTTGATTTTAGGGTTATTGATTCAATAATTGTTGAATAGCTGCATTTCCTTGTGTTTGCTTTCCTTTTGTGACATCAGAGGCAAACAGTGCATCCAATTGATACAAAGGAATCGTTGTTGACGGTTGGAAGTCTGTCGAACGGACATATTGACTGATCGACCGTAACAATTGCTTGGTAGCCGGGCGTTCGTCCATCTTTTTCGAGAGATCCAGGTTCAGGAAGAACAGTTTCCCTTTTCCTACCTGTGCTTCAAAAGCAATACCTAATTTACGATTGACTTCATAAGTATCTACGCTTTGGATGATAGGTGTCAGTCCGGTCAATGCCGTCAAATCGATAGCTCCAGCATAATTCAGGATGTCCCACCATTGCCAATCGGCATAATAAGACGTGGGGAAATCTCGGAATACCGGATGCTGGTGATGAATACTCGTACCCACAATCATCGGATCCCAGTTGAACATAATCGGATTCCAGAAGTGACTGGCGAATTGAGCTTTTCTGCCAAGGATGGAATCCGGTACGAAACAAACGGATTCTCCTTTTTCCAGCTTGGCTTTGGCTTCTTGCCAATTTCGTGTCAGTTTCAGATCTTGTAACGGATCTCCGGCAGTCGGATATACCCAGATGTCCCATTCATTTCGAATATGACCGGCTATCTCTGCCTGAAATGTATATTTCCCAGCTTTACGGATAGCGGATAAGGGAACATTTACTTCTCCCAATGAATCCACCTGACTGGTCTTTAAGGTAGCATGGGTTAATCTCCCTTGAGCGATTACGTGTCCGCCTTCATCAGTCAGTTTCCAGTTCATCTTTCCGGGTTTCAGATCCTTTTCTCCGAATTGGTAAATTTCCATCTGTGGACTAAACGTTTCCTTTTCGGTGTAAATCCGTTTTGGAAAACGAGCCAGCAAGACAACCGGAGCACAAGATTCACGATACTTTTCAGGAGATACCAGACCTTTGCTTTCCCAAAACGCATCCAGAATACCGACAAAGGCACTTCCCTGACCGGGGAAGTCGGATAAACCTAACAATTGGAAACCTCCTGATTTGGATGTCCGTAACAAAGCTTCGTTCACTTCTTTATATTGCAATACCGTATGAGCACCTGTTGCACGGAAGAACTCATCTGCCTGGTGCAGCATTCCGTTCTTTGTCAGACGTTCCTGGAATACCTTGAAATTACGGGCTTCCAATACTCCTGTATATTTCGTTATCTCTTGGAAGTTCGGATACATACAACGTTGTCCGGTTTCATGGGCAATAACCGGTACATCTATATCGGATGTCTCGTTCCGGTCCCAATCTGTACCCGGTTTCCCTTCATAGACAGTAATCCAACCTTTTTGGGTTACGTGAGAGGTATAATATTGATCCGATTTGACATGTGTTCTTGCTGTTGAGGCAGCATACAGGTGGCGATCGTCATACGCCTGTCCTTTTTGGATCAAATCTTCCAATACCGCGAAATCTCCTTCATTTTCGTTTCCATTACAGTACAACAGGAAAGATGGATGATTACCGTATTCGTTCAGGATCGCATACATCTCCTTTTCAAAAAAGTCCCGGCGAGCCGGATATTTCCCTACATCCTTGATCCACATCGGAAGTTCTACTTGCAGGTATAAACCTAATTCATCAGCAGCCGTAAAGGCGGCTTCAGGTGGGCACCAGGAATGAAAACGGACATGATTGAAACCATATTCCTTGATGGTTCCCATGATACGTCTCCAGTCATCGGGGTTCGTTGAAGGATAACCGGTGAGCGGAAAGACGGCGCAATCCAAGACTCCTCGCAGGTGAATATCCCGGTCGTTCAAGCGAATATGATGCTTCCCTTGTTCCACTTTACGCATACCGAAACGAAGGCTTCTGCTGTCTTGTCCGGCATCTGTGGATAAGGAGATATCCAATGTATATAAAGCCGGAGAAAACTCATCCCACAAGGCAATTGTTTTTCCCAGTGATAAGGTTTGTTCCACCCCATCTTCTTTCCCTTGGAATGTGACCGGTGTCGTTGATTCGGCAACTTTCTTTCCTGATTGGTCTTTAACAGTCAATGTCAGATTACCTTGTCCGTTTTTCCCTCCTGTATGGAATGCACAACGAATCCGCACGTTCTTTTGTTGGATATCCGGTTCTACTTGTACGTTTGCCAAATAGTAAGCCGGCTTAGCTTCCAGCTTCATGTCTCCTACTATACCATTCCAATTGGTCTGTGTATATTCGGTTGTTCCATGTGTCCATTGATCCATCGGGTATTTCAACCGGTTATCCACACAAATTGTCAAAGTATGTAATCCCGGAGTCAGTTGTTTGGTTAAGATAAAGCGGTTGGGGGTTGAGAGGCGTTCATCCGTTCCGGCCGGAACACCGTCCACATATACACTCGTTTCCCAATGACAACGTTCCAGTGCCAGTATGATTTCTTTTCCTTGCCAGGATTCCGGAATCTCAACTTCCCGCTGATACCACGCCTGACCGCAATACTCAAACTTCCGGCTCAACCGGTCCACGTGAGAAACTGCGTTGGGTATACCTTTCCCACTTTCGTCCATTGAACCCGGCAGGACAATGCTTTCTGTCAGTTTGCTTAGATAGAGTTCCGACCCAGGTGTTTTCCCGAATCCCATCGGATCTAATTGGAAACGCCATAGTCCGGACAGATCAATAGATTCTGAGAAGGCGGTGATACTGCATAAACAGGCAAATATCGTTAATGATAAACGAATCAGTTTCATAAATTCTTCTTATTAAATATGGATTATGGGTGCTTCCGATAACGTCAGAAGCCCCGCTTTTCTATTTTTGGTGCTTTCGACAACGTCAGAAGGACCACTTTTCTATTTTTGGTGCTTTCGACAATGTCAGAAGCCCCGCTTTTCTATTTTTGGTGCTTTCGACAATGTCAAAAGCTCCACTTTTCTATTTTTGGTACTTCCGACAACGTCAGAAGCATCACTTTTCTATTTTTGGTGCTTCCGACAACGTCAGAAGGACCACTTTTCTATTTTTGGTACTTTCGACAATGTCAGAAGCTCCGCTTTTCTATTTCCTGAAGGTGCGATTGTACTCCCTGATGATTATTATCCAGCCGATAAGCTTCTTCCAGATAGGTTTGGGCAGCGGCTGTTTCTCCTAATCCTAAATGGCCTAATCCCATCAGGTAATTACAATGGATGACATTCTTCTTGTCCATATCGTCTTCCCAGATCTGTAAGTCCGGTAAAGAAACGGCAAAATAGTCCATCTTGAATATATCGAAAAGATGTTTCTCTCCATAATCGATCAAGGCATGGAAACGGCCTTTAGCCTCGTCTGTGCGCCCTAATTTGAGTAAGGCTAAGCCTTGATAGAAAATCTTATCCGGTTTCTGGTCGTTGTAATACATGGCAGCTGCAGGTTGGCGATTCCCTTGGGTGGCAGCTTCCCAGCAAGTTTTTGCTTCAGCAGTACGTCCCATCGCATCAAGGATACAACCTTTGTAGTAGTTGAAATCATTCTCTTGTGCGCCCTGTAGTTTCCCTTCTCCCAGATGATGTGGATAAACATAACATTCGTTGATACGGGTCAATGCCTCTTCGTACCGACCTTCTTTCATATATTGTTTTACCAATTCAAGACGTGCCAGCTGATATTGTGCCGTTACTTTGCCTTCTCCTCCTTCCCATGGATGGAATTTCCGGGCATCAATCCATTGGATTGCTTCTTCATACCGTCCCAATTGGTTGAGCAAGGTGGCATATTCCAGATATAAATCATCCCGAAGGGTGACAATCTCTTTATGCTGGTTCAGGAAGTTGAAACGCTGGTTATGATCATAGTTCATGCGTTTATGTAACTGATCCAGCTCCATCAGCAGGCGGGCATCAGAAGGATCCAACGCATAAGCCTTTTCCAGTAGGTTGACGGCCTCTTCTTTCCGTCCCAGTTTGTTGAAATAAGCCAAAGCCAGGTTACGTAAAACCGTTGGGAACGCATCATTGATCTGTACCGAAGTTTCCCAAGCCGAAATTGCTTCTGCATATTGCCGTTTGTCGTACCAGATATTTCCCAGATAATACAAAGCTTTGGAAGCTTTCGGATTATGACGGATGATAGCTTGCAAGGCAAGAATCGCTTCCAAGGTGTTGGGAAAGCATCCGTCGATAGGTGAAAATTCTGCATCTTGGATAGCTGCTGTCGCCATGGCATTGTCCCCAGTCTGTATTTGACACCAAGCGAAATAATAAAGAAGCATCACCGGGCTGTCAGTCACGTTTGCCAGGGCTGTCGTAATTACTGCCTTGGCTTCATCCCACAAACCGGCAGAGATGTAGTCGATGGCTAATTCTTCATAATTGTGGGCATCGTGGCGGATGATTTGTTCGAACGATTCCATCACTTTCTCATCCTGTGTCAATAGATACTTCTCGAACAGGCAACCGAAGTTAAATGCGTCTATTTGCAGAGATTCTTCAGCTAAGCGCAAGGCTTCTTCTGTTTTACCCGACAGACGTAAGATGGCTGTTTTCAGGTGGCGTCCGCGCAGACTGTGCCAGTTTCGCAACAAGGATTTGTCGATTTCATACAATGCATTTTCCCAATCTTTTCGGATAACAGAGATCTGAGCCAACGAGAAATATCCGGCATCTTGCCAGGCTCCATTCCAACAGGCTTTGTAGAAGGCATCGTAGGCTTCGTCTAATTTTCCCTGATATTTCAGAGATAATCCGAGATTATAAGATGGTTCACCGTCATACGGATTCGGATTCCGTTCTGTCAGTCGTTTGATGGCGTTCCGCAAATAAGGTGCAGCCTTCTCAAACTGTCCTTTCCGGATCAGCCAAAGTCCCATGGCGTTGTTTGAACGTACATCCAACGGATCCCGTTTCAAGGCTTCCTGGTAATAATCTACCGGAGAATAAGTTGCATGGCGGTATTGTTCTAGGTGTAATCCTGTCAGATACAATTGTTCAATAGTAGGCACATCTTTCGGGTCGAGGGCAGCCTTGGCAGGATCGGGTAATTCTTTTACGCCATCCGGTTCGGGTTCCCAATCCAGAATCTTGCGCCCTGTTTCGTTATATATCCATACTTTCACCGCTTTCATGTCGGTATCCGGAACCTGTTGTTCAAAGACTTCTTCCGGAGAAAGGGTAATGATGTGATGCCATACTTCATGATCTGCTTGCTGGATGCTTATCCGTACATTAGGAAGATAGCGGGTAGCGAATAGTTTCAAGACAGCCTTCCCGTCTGTCTCTTCCAGATTCATCAGTAAGTCTGAAGACGCATTCTTAACGACTCCCAATTCACGATAAGGCATGAAGTATTGTGTGAATGTCTTCTCTTCATAGGGTTGCAACCAGGTGAAGTCGGGTTGGTTATCCGTATAAACACCTGTCATCAGTTCGATATATGGGCCATCTGCATCCGTTAGATTACGATCCCAAGCCTGACCAAAGTCTCCATTTCCCCAGGTCCACTGTTTCTTTCCCGGAGAGATGTGGTGATTGGCTACGTGCAGAACACCGGCGCGAGTATCATTCTCATAGCCTCCTACGAAGTTATACTTGGAATTGACCGCCATATAAGAAGTCGGTACCGGAATATTCTTATATCGGGAAATATCTACTCCTGCTGAATAATCCATTTTATAATAAGTGCCGGTTGCAATCGGATAACGGGAAACATCTCGCTTCCCATGATCGAATACCGCATGTACGTCACCAGGAAAGACAGACTGATAATGTTCATTGACGGCTACTGCCGGATTTGCCCACCATAAAAATGTCTGTGGGATTGGTGTTGGATTATAAAGTCTTCCCTGAATTTCCAGAACAGCCCGACCCGGACGTAGGATAAATCCTGCCATCCCTTTTTGATGGAACATCCGTTCCCGTTCATTTACCCAAACGATGGCACTGCCGTCTTCTTTCCTCTCAATGGTATAATCTACCGGCATAAAGGTACTTGGACGATGATGCTGAGGCCAGTTGAATTCGATACCTCCTGAAATCCAAGGTCCGGCTAAGCCTACCAATGCCGGTTTGATGACATGATTGTAATAGATGAAATGGCGTTGCTTGATCTTGTCATAGGCCATTTGGACACGACCTCCCAGTTCGGGAAGGATCATTACTTTGATATATTCGTTTTCAAGAAACAAGGCATGATACGTCTTGTCCGTACATGTATCAGAGATCTTCTCAATGACCGGATACGGATAAACGACTCCGCTGCTTCCCTGGTAAACACGTTTTTCCAGAAACATAGGACTTTTTTCCGGTTTCCCGGCTTCATAGGTTGGGAGAACGATATCTTCTTCCCACACTTTTACTGCTGTTGACATATAAATTGGATTTTATCGATTTCTTTATTTCACTAATTCTTTCTCAATCTCACCGAGTGTTTTTCCTTTTGTTTCAGGAAGCTTTATGCGGATAAACAGGCCTCCGGCCAGACAGATCATGCCATAGAGCCAGAAAGTACCTGAAGCTCCGGCTGTTTCGTTTAAGATCGGGAATGTATAAGTCAGGATAAAACAGGCAACCCACAGGAAGAAGGTGGATAAAGCCATGGCCATTCCTCGTATGCGTGCCGGGAAGATTTCAGAAAGAACAACCCATACTACCGGAGCTAACGACATGGCGTAGCAGGCAATGGCTAAAACAACCAGTAATAACATGGGCCATCCACTGAATCCGAAGTAATAGCAGGTTCCTAATATCAAATAGATAAGTGTTAATCCCGCTGAACCGATCAGCATCAGACTGCGTCGTCCGAGTTTATCAACGGTGTAAATGGCAACGAACGTAAAGATTACATTGGTGATTCCCGTGACAACGATGTTCATCAATACAACCGATACGGCATAACCGGCTGCAGAAAAGATCTCATGAGCGTAATTAAAGATGACGTTGATGCCACACCATTGTTGGAAAATGGCCAGGACGATTCCGATAAGCAATACATTTCGAACATCCGGCTTGGCCAATGCTTTCCAATGTACTTCTTCTGTCTTTGTTTGTGTAGCTTGTCTGGCATCGGTTAAAGTCTGTTCGGCAAATTCATCTCCGCCAATCCGTACCAAGATCCGCCGGGCTTTCTCTTCTTGTCCGAAAGCGGCCAGCCAGCGGGGACTTTCCGGAATGATGAAAGCCAGGATAAAGAACAATACAGCCGGTATTAATTCTGCCCAAAACATCCAGCGCCAGGCCCATTCGATACCATCGGCAGTCAGTGTTCCGTCTGGAGCTGTAAAGCCATCTCCAATCAACCAGTTGGCTATCTGAGCAAATAAGATTCCTAATACGATTGTCAATTGATTCAGAGAAACCAGTTTTCCGCGGATGGAGGCAGGTGATACTTCGGCAATATAAACCGGAGAGACATTCGAAGCAATACCGATTCCCAGTCCGCCGATAATTCGATAGATGATGAACCAGTTGAAATCACTGGTAGCTCCGGTTCCGACTGCTGATAAGATAAACAGGAAGGCTGCCATGATCAACATCTTCTTTCGTCCGTAACGGTCGCTCCATTTACCGGATAACAAGGCTCCGACCAGACAACCGATGAGAGAGCTACTCATGGCCCATCCCCGTAAAGCAGCTGAGTTCTCCAATTGGAAAAAAGGTTCATAAAAAATCTTTGCTCCTCCGATGACTACCCAATCGTAACCGAAGAGCAATCCTCCCATTGCCGATACCAGGCAAATCAGAAGTAAATAAGCTGTTGTTTGTTTCATAAAAGCTAAGTTTATACGTTGATTAGTTTTTGAGTTTTTCAGGTTAGAACTCATTTGCAAATTAACGCCATTTCTCCCAAACAAGGAATAGATAATTTATCGGTGAAGATGGACTATTTTTCGATAAATGTCGTATGTTTGCAGATAGAACATCAAACCATGGAAAACATGATCAAACGAAAAGACGGATTCAACGGAGAACGAGCCTTAGTCCTTCCTGCTTCGATTGTCAAAGAATTGGAAGCAGATGTGGTGGCTTCTATCCTGTATATAACAGACATCGGGTATTATCCAAAGGCTTGGCATCATTTTCGGGAGCGGACAGAACCGATCGATCAGTATGTCTTTATCTATTGTATGGAAGGTGAAGGCTGGTATCGGTTACGTGACCATGAATATAAGATTACTTCCAACCAATATTTTATCTTGCCTGCCGGTGAACCGCATGCTTATGGCGCCAATACAGAAAATCCATGGACAATTTATTGGATTCACTTCAAAGGTAAGTTAGCTTCAGAATTTGCCCGTCAGGCCGCTTCTCCAATTGAAATCAAACCCGGTATTCATTCTCGTATCAGTAACCGGATCGATTTGTTTGAAGAGATTTTTCATACCTTGGAGATGGGATACAGTCATGAAAACTTATTGTATGCTTGTTCGATATTTTATCATTACTTAGGTACCTTGCGCTATTTACAACAGTACAGAGATGCGGCAGCAGGAGATAAAGAAAAGACTGATATCATCACGGCTGCCATTCATTTTATGAAGGAGAATATCGAAAAGAAACTGTCTTTAGGTGAAATAGCCCAGCATATAGGTTATTCGCCTTCTCATTTTTCTGTTTTGTTCAATCAGCGAACCGGTTATCCGCCACTGACTTATTTTAATCAGCTTAAGATACAGAAAGCATGTCAGTTACTTGACTTTACAGATATGAAAATCAATCAGATTTGTTATAAGATCGGCATTGGAGACAGTTACTATTTTTCTCGTCTGTTTCATAAAGTAATGGGCATGTCTCCAATGAAATATAAAAAAATGAAGAAAGGATGATTTCTCGTGAATTTCATGTTTTTGTGGAGAGGAAGATTGTAGAGGCGTAGCGTGCTGCGCCTCTACTGTCACAAGGTCTGTTTTGAGGATTATCGCTATAGAAGCTTATTCAGAAAAATGGGGATTACATACATGAAACAACCTTGTTTTGTCCTTTAATCACCTGATTTGGAAAAATAATATAGTTTTTTCCTTGTTGATTCGGAAAACCTCCTTATCTTTGCATCGAATCCGTAGCTGACAGCGGTTGGCGATGAAGCGGATCTTTTATTTTATTGTAAGCATTTTACGAAGATTATTCCAGTTTCTAAAATCGGCAAAATTTTAAACACTGCGGAATAATGGACAGTAAATGCTTGCGCTGACTACGTATATAGGACTTTACTTTCTATAGGTGAAGTGTGTTATATCGTATAAGCGCGGGCTGTTGTTCTGTTATTGCAGTGAGGGTGTTTGCCG
>ERZ779681.513-NODE-513-length-13334-cov-2.04142_pt1 | contig 13334 bp, 8 predicted proteins | sample MGYA00511905_ERZ779681 | MGnify/ENA primary metagenome ERZ779681 (study PRJEB29588, sample SAMEA2144578) | human gut metagenome | biome: human gut; feature: human-associated habitat; material: faeces | place: Denmark | collected 2008/2010 ... | reverse complement strand
TCTACAACCTCACGGTCGTTTACTTTGTTCAATGTGCTGTCATAGGCCTTTTCCAGGTCTTCTTTGCTGACAGTGGTTGCTGCATCACCGTTTTCGTATGCATCCCAGTTGAAATCTTCAATAGGAGCAATGTTCTTTAAGTTTTCCATTAATTGATTAATTGATTTTAAATAACTAATTGTGTTAGACTTTATATAGTTTATCTAATTCGGGCGCAAAATTACAACAAATTTCTGATATAGAAAAGTTTTCGGCCTGATATGTTGTAAAAAAAGTAGCTTCCTCCGGATTTCTCCGGAAGAAGCTACGGCAGAGGGCAGATTAATCTTCAAGCAGGTAGTCTATCGTAGTAACTACCCGTACATTTTTGATATATGGGGTATTCGGGTCACGGTCGGATATGCTGAACTGTCCTTGTGAAGCCTGTTTGATTTTCCCGAGACGGCTTTCAGAGTCTTTGGCAAATTTTTCTGCTGCTTCACGGGCGTTCTTGGTAGCCTCTTCAATCATTTGTGGCTTGATTTTGTTCAGGCTGGTGTACTCGTATACTACATTATAGCGATAATCGCCGGAAGTGATGGCGATACCCCGTTTCAGCAGTTCTCCTTGTTCGGAGATAAGTTTTCTTACCAGTTCGGTCTTGTTGGAGTTGACGGTAATGACACTGGTTACGTTATAGCGGTAAGGGGTGTCCCGGTCGCCGCTATACCGTTCGGCTTTCATGTCGATGATTTCAGGGGCATTGATGCTGATTTCCTTTTCATCGATACCTTGTTCTTTCAGGAACTGGATGATGGTCTGGTTGTTCTGCTTGATGTCCTCATACAGCTTGTTCAGATCGTTTCCCAGGTTCTTGTAAACCAAAGGCCAGATAACCTTGTCGGCCTGTACTTCCATTTCAGCCAGTCCTTTTACGGTGACTGTACGGTCTTTTGCAGCAAATGTGTTCAATCCTTGCCGGATGAAAATTCCCAGAAGGATCAGCCCTACCATGATGAGGGCAGCTTCAAGTTTTAAGTTCTTCATGATACTTTGTTTTTAGATGGTGATTGTTTCATTTCCTTGATCCGTTCCAATACAGCCGATACGTTCTTGTATTCCTGTAGCAGAAGCCTGGCTTCATCATGGGTGAGTCCTGCTTTGTCCTGTAGGATACGTATACCTCGTTCCATCAGCTTCCGGTTGCTCAGTCTCATGTTTACCATGCTGTTTCCCTGTATTTTTCCTAACTTGATCATCAGCACCGTACTGATCATGTTCAGAATCATTTTCTGTCCGGTTCCGCTTTTCATGCGTGAACTGCCGGTAATGAATTCAGGTCCCACTACTATTTCTATGCTTATATCGGCAGCTTCGGAAAGTGGTGAGTCCGGATTGCTGCAGATACCTGCCGTAAGCAGTCCGTGTTTTCGTGCTCCGGCGATGGCTCCCAGTACGTAGGGTGTCGTACCCGAAGCTGATATACCTATCAGGCAGTCTTTTTCGGTAGGCCGGTAGGCAAGCACATCTTTCCAGCCTTCTTCCGGATGGTCTTCTGCTTGTTCCACCGCATGTCTCAATGCTTTTTCTCCTCCGGCAATGATGCCGATTACGGTATCTTCAGACATACCGAAGGTAGGAGGGATTTCCGAGGCATCCAGTACTCCCAGGCGTCCGCTGGTTCCGGCACCGATGTAGAACAATCGTCCGCCTGTTTGAAGCCGGGGTAATGCCTGTCCGATAAACCGTTCCACTTGCGGAAGACAACGCTCTACTGCATCGGCAACCCGGTGGTCTTCCCGGTTGATATCGTGCAGCAGGTCATGAACGGACTGCTGTTCCAGATTGTCGTACAAGGAGCTTTCTTCTGTGATTCGTCTGAAATTCATGATTCTCTGGTGTTAGGAATGAAGATGGTAGACAGCCAGTTCGTCTATCGGCTTTTTTATGAAACGGCCGATGGACAGATGCAGTTCAGATGCGCTTTCGCGGATTTCTTCCTGAAAATACCAGGCTATGGAACCTACAAAAGATACGGGCCACGTTTGCCGGTAGAGCAGTACATTCCGTGTGAAGAAAGCAGTAAAACAGTCTTTCAGGAAAACTTTCATTTCCGGAACTTCCCGTTGCTCATATATATATGGAGTAAGACTGGCCAGAAAACGGTTGGCCTGTGGTTGTTTGTATACTTTTTCCAGTATGTCTGAAGGTGTCAGTCCATACCTTTTCATCAGCCCTTCTGCCAGGAAATCGGGAAGCTGCCTTTTCAGGCAGTCACCCAGGAAACGTTTTCCCAGGTAAGCGCCACTTCCTTCGTCTCCTAAGATATAACCGAGAGGAGAGATGTTCCCAACGATTCGTGTGCCGTCATACAGGCAGGAATTGGATCCGGTCCCCAGAATACAGGCGATACCCGGCTCATGTTGGCAGAGAGCGCGTGCTGCTCCCAGCAGATCGGTATTTACCTGTACTGTAGCCTGTGGGAACAGGTTACGGAGTGTACGGGTAATTCCTTCCGTCCGTTCAGGCAAGCATCCGGCACCATAAAAATGGATGGCGGTACAATCTGACAAGGCAGAAGCAGGTAATTGAGGAATCAATTGTTGGAGGATGATTCCATCGATGTATGCTTTATCCATGTGGAAGGGATTGATTCCTTCTGTCTGGATGGTCTGTCGGTCGGATAGAGTCGTGCCGAAGCACCAGTCCGTTTTAGTTGCTCCACTGTCTGCTATCAGTATCATAGGCATGTTCCAGTTTTTTGTGTATCAAAACAAAGATACAAAAAAAACCGGGTTGTATACAGAAGATACATGATATTTTGAAGGAGGCATACATAAAAAATCACGGTATCTCTTCAATGAAAGAAATACCGTGATTCTATGCTTTAAAGTGTGAAGGAGATTAGTGGCAATGTCCGCATCCGCCTCCACAGCATCCGTCTTCTTCCTGATGGTCGCCTCCGCAGCCTTCACCGCTCATGGCGTTTACCAGGCTTTCTATTTCTTTATTGGTCGCATCGCGCATTTCGATGACAGTTCCTTCGAAAATCAAATCCTTGCCGGCATGTGGGTGATTCAGATCAAGTACCACTTTGTCGTCTGTTATTTCGCCTACGTTGGCATAGAATCTGTTACCTTCCTGGTCGTTCAGCATGATGATATTACCCGGGAAGATATTTTCACTGTCGAAGTTGCCTTCCGGATCGCAGAACATTGATTTCGGCACCTGGCGTACACCGTCTTCGTCGCGTTCACCGTATGCTTCATTGCATGGAATGGTGAAGTTGAAAGAGGAACCCTGTGAGAGCGCCATAATTTCTTTTTCAAATCTTTCCAAGGTATAACCCAGACCTGAAATGAACTGGAACGGATGTTCTGCCGGTGCTTCTTCCAGCATTTCTTTTTTACCGTCAGTGATAGCATAAAGCTTATAAGCGACTGTGATGTATTTATTTTCCATGTGATTAAATAAATGATATGATTGATTCTGGCGGCAAAGGTACAACTTTTCATTGACCTTACAAGCAGACTATTCGTTTTCTTCCTCATCTGCGGCCTGTTTTTAGTAATTGTTTTGAATTTGTTGCCGGTTGATTGGGCATGTTCAGGTTATGGCAGTTACTTATAAAAATCCGGGTACGATTGAGTACCTGTTGAGCGGGATGCCCCTCTTTTCCCATTTCCCTGTTGCAGATGAGCCGTGTCTTCGGTACTTTGTAGCCTATACGTAGTCTTATAAGTATAAAGAATGACAAAATGTAAATATATTCATCTGTTTGAATCGTGAATTTTGTTTTTAAAAATAAAGAAATCTTTATATTGAATATGTTTTGATAATAAAATGATAGTTGTATCTTTGCCGTGTAATTACAGGACGACAATAGATATAACTTTAAAATATAATAATAAGATGGAAGCAACGAATGAATATCGTGTAGAACATGATTTGTTGGGCAAACGCGAATTGCCTGTTGATGCATTGTATGGAATCCAGACCTTACGTGGGCTGGAGAACTTTTCAATCAGCCGTTTCAGACTGAACCAGTATCCGCTGTTCATTAATGGTCTGGCTTATACGAAATGGGCGGCTGCAGATGCCAATCATCAGTTGGGTTTGCTGACCGATGAGCAGTTCAATGCGATAAAAGCAGCTTGCGAAGATATTCTGGCTGGCAAATATCACGACCAGTTCCTGGTAGATATGATTCAGGGTGGGGCAGGTACCAGTACAAACATGAATGCCAATGAAGTGATAGCTAATATTGCTCTGATGCACATGGGACATCGTCCGGGAGATTATGATTACTGCTCTCCGCACGACCATGTTAACCGTTCGCAGTCCACTAACGATGCTTATCCTACCGCTATTCATATCGGCTTGTATGCCAGCCATCTGAAGATGCTTCCCCATCTGAAGGAACTGATCGCTTCCTTGAATAAAAAAGGCGATGAATTTGCGCACATCATCAAGATGGGACGTACTCAGCTGGAGGATGCCGTTCCTATGACACTCGGTCAGACCTTCCATGGCTTTGCCAGCATTCTGGAGAATGAATTGGTTCATTTGGATGAGGCTGCTGCCGATTTCCTGGCTGTCAATCTGGGTGCTACGGCCATCGGTACCGGTATCTGCTCGGAACCGGGTTATGCTGAAAAGGCAGTAGAAGCACTGGCACGCATCACCGGTTGGAAGGTAGTGTTGTCTGAGGATTGGGTAGGAGCCACCTCCGATACATCCTGTATGGTAGGTTATATGTCTGCCTTGAAGCGTGTAGCGGTGAAACTGAGCAAAATCAGCAACGATTTGCGCCTGTTGTCCAGTGGTCCTCGTTGCGGACTGGGCGAAATCAACCTTCCTGCCCGTCAGCCGGGTTCTTCCATCATGCCGGGCAAAGTCAATCCAGTCATTCCGGAAGTAGTTACTCAGGTAGCGTTTAAGGTAATGGGTAATGAACTTTGCACAACGATGGCCGGAGAAGCCGCACAGATGGAACTGAATGCCATGGAACCGGTGATGGCACAATGCTGTTTCGAGTCCATCGACCTGCTGATTCAGGCATACGATACTCTGCGTACGCTTTGTATAGAAGGTATTACCGCCAACGAACAGAAGTGTATCGATGAAGTGCATAACAGTATCGGAGTGGTGACCGCCTTGAATCCTTATATCGGCTATTGCCAAGAAGGCTTTGGAGACAGGCCGCAGTGTGTATCAGCTGGTATTGGACGAAGGTATTCTGACAAAAGAAGACCTGGATACCATCTTGAATCCGAAAAACATGGTCCGTCCGGTAAAACTGGATATCCATGCGAAGAAATAACTCCTGAAATACAGCTTAAAAAACGAACGTACGTATTGTTCAGAACGTACGTTCGTTTTCAGTAAAACGTCCTCATGTTCACATTCAAACATGAGGACGTTTTTGGTAATGTATCCGGCTTCTGCCGGCGATTTTATATTAATTTATTGATAATGAGTTGATTATTTTTTATGTATTGCCATATTCATCTCATTTTCATAAATGTGGCTGTAAATTCCTTACACTTCCTCATATCTTGTCTATACGAAGCAATCGAATAAGTATTGTACTTTTCAAATACATCCAGACCTCTGCCTAGGGAAATTATCCATCCGGTATCAGTCTTGATACATCTGTCATGGAAATCTTTGAATTTATATTCAAACTCAATACCATATGATGCTAAGTCATCTTTAATATCGTCTAGTTTATCTATCAGTTCTGGAATTTTCTCTTCCTCCTCATTGGTGATGAGATGAAGTTTTAAGTCATCTACTGGTCGGGTATTGATGAGCATTAAAGCAAATTCCATAAAATTCTTGATTTGCCATGAAGTGCGTATATAAGGATCTTCCACGGTGATACTATTTGCTCCTGCCATATAAGGAGCAAACAATTTCTCGTAACTCACACCGGTTTGTCCCATTCTAAAGGTCATGCTCTTTTCTTGCAGAATATGAATACGGGGGCGCTTTGCAATTTGACAGCTCGAGTTTCTTTCTTCCTCTGCGGAGCATTTTTCTGTAATACCTTCATTCAAAGGCTGAGCATCTGCATCGGTTAGCTTCCCAGTCGCTGTACTTATCGTTGAGTTTATTGGAATTATAAGAGGATTACTAACTTTTTCCAATGTCTCAACATTCGTTTCTATACCTGTTTTTAGATTGATATATTTGAATATCGCTGGTTCAGCCTTGAATGTTTCATCAACTACATAAAGTTGGTCTTTTACGCGTTTGCGGCATTCCGCTGCAAAGTCAACCAATTCATACGCTTCCTCGTCAGTCATCTTTCCATCAGGATAAAGCAGCTTCATCATTCCGGAAAATGTCTTGCGGATGGCCAGATGGTCACGCTCCGAAAGAGAACCGTCAAACTTGGCATAGTCTTTTAACACAGCGGTACGGTCATCGTTGCGCAGAGCATGAAGTACCGCAGCAATGTAATCGGTAATAAGTCCGTAACCTTTGGAGAAGCTGTCTTTTTTCAACATTCTGATTTCCCATCCGGGATTATACAGATGGATTCGGTCGAGAAAAGCACCTTTGATGAAAGAGGTAGGTATGGATTCAAACAAATGCGTATTCTTCAACATAAAAGGGACAGTATGCTTTGTATTTCCTACAAACACCATCGAGGCACTGGCTTCATGCGTTCCCTTGCCACGATTAAACGATTTATTGGCCAGATAATTCTGCATTGTATCAATGAGCACGGCATCCACGTTACGTCCTTTCTGTTGCTCAAATTCATCCCATGCCACTACATCCCAATAGCCTACAAGACCCAGAATTTCTTTGTTTCCCTGCATTTTGACAAAGAGACGTGCACTGGTCACATCTCCGCCCGATACGAGTACACCATAAGGTGACAGTTCCTGGAATACATGCGATTTACCAGTTCCTTTAGGGCCAAGCTCTACAAAGTTGAAGTTATTCTCCACATGGGGGAGAAGGCGGGCAAGCGTGATGAATTTTTCCCGTCGGTTCATGGAGTCCGGATTTAACCCCACTGTATGCATGAGTAAATCCATCCACTCCTCCGTAGTAAAGTTCTTGCGCTGATCAATATACTCTTGCAAATCAATATTTGAAATCTGTATAGGTTTCAATGTCTGGATTTCCCATCTCACCTTTACATCTTCTCCACTGACATAACCAATAGTGACGATGCACCATACTCCGTTACCACTCAGTAGTTTGGGATTCTTGCGCACATAGTCTGTTCCGATAGGTACTCCCGTCAATCCAAGGTTGGCGAAAGTGGCCTGATATTCATCATCCTTTTCGTTAAGCACCACCGTCACTTTATCAATGATACGGTGTTTGCCATGCTCACGGATAAGTCCTTTTACAGACTCAGCTTCAGCCCGATGTACGTAATTGTTTTTGATGACATCCTTTACTTTCTCCAGTCCCTCGTTAATGATTTCTTCGTCATCACTGGCACAATACTGGCCAAGCAGGTATTCCAGTACGTAAGTCGGTACAGGAAGTCCACCCTTAACCAAAAACGCCAGATCTTTTCTTACCACTTTGCCAATAAAGGCATTTAATACTTTCTGCTGCGAGTCCATATAGTATGTTTCTAAAAGTCTTGTTCTATCATTGTATTATTCTTCACAGTCTCACGGATAAGCGGATTCAACCGGTCATCTGCATCATAAATACGAAGCTGCAACATACTTGCGCTGACTGATTTATTCAAATTGAGTGTAATATCATATACCCGGTTATTCAGGTTCGTTGTATCCGTACTGTTCAAGGTCAGCTCTTTTTCCTGAGTCACAGGATCGTCACCGTTGTAAATGCAGCATACCACTTTACGTTCCATCACGGTCATACTCACGGCTTCCGATTGTATCAGTTGGAATTTCAACCGGCTGCTGACCATATTCAGGTTATGATTCATCAAAGAGATACCCACCTTTTCAGTCTTGTTTGTTCGCTTCTGCTGACTCCGGATTACCGGTATAATCATCTCCTGAAGGGATGCACCGCCATGCGCAAAGTTGTAGCCTCCCGAAGCCGCCAACCGGTTGGTGCCGATTGGTACACCTATCCAAAGTGGCATCTGACATTTTATGGCAGATACTTTTTCAAGAGGGAATTTGACAATTCCTTCCACATTTTTATCGCTGTCTGTGAGATAATACCTCGTTTTTTTCTCTACGGATGCATCAGTGATATTGTGCTTGTCCTTATCCTCAAATTTCATGTCATTGTACAGAAAGCCATGATCGGCAGTCAACACTACATTGGTCACATTCCAGGTAGCATGTAGACGTTTGATTAATACAGACAACTGGTCTATGGCCTTGCGACAGGCACTGATCACCTCAAACGGACTTTGAGAATGGCTTGCTTCATCAATCGTATCATGGAAGATATATACTAAAGGCCTTTTGAACAGTTCCCGCGTTGAAGTCTGGTCACCATTCATCACATCTTCATAACGTACACAAACTCCTCCTTCACGATATTTATCCAAATGAGCTGTCCGTTGTTCTGTAGTTGCCAATACGGCTCCGTCCACCGCCATATCCGTACCAACCAGTTCCAAAGAGTGATGCGGTAGGAGGGAGAGCTTGCAGAACTTTGTTTCCGTAGGCAACATGGCCTGATATGCTTCGATTGAAGCCATATTTTTTTCCTTGGCCAGTTTCTGCATCAATTCCATAGCCACTTCGTATCTCAGGGCGTCACTGATAATGATTACCTGTTTCACATTCGGATCAGACTCGTTAGCATAAAATTCCTCCTGATGCTTCAATCCTGTTTCTGTAAACCAAGCCCCTTTTTCTTCCACACAGGTCAGCCATTCCAGATTAAGAAGATTGGTAACCTTTGCATATTCCTGATCCATTTGCCTTTTGGCCACATTCAACACGTGTTCGATAGGGTTCTCTTTCGTAATCAGTTCATGATAAGCTTCGAGTGTCTTTCTGTAGAACATATCTACCAGATAGAACTCCGTAATATATTTATTTACGTATTCCTTCGTGTTGTTAAGTTTAAGTGTACCAAGTCCACGTACCTGCATATAAAACAGAGCCGACTGTTCGATAAACCGGATGATGAGTTGAATATGACTGTCAGCAGGCAGTTTCAGGGATAATTCACGCATACGGTCGTTTACTTCTTCCGGATCAGCCATCAGTTCCTTTTCAACTATTTCTTGCAGAATCGGCCAGCAAAGAGCTTCTGTATAATAAAAGTAGTTTGCATCAATGCCATAGATATTAATGATTTCCTCTTCTTTAATATCTGAAGCCAAGACTCTCATAGACTGGATGAACTTCTCACTGAGCAGACGGTCGTGCGTGCCCCATTCATAAAGTTTGTTTACCTGGTCAAGAACTGCAGAACTGCTGATTTTATATTGTTTGTATGAATCCCCCGGCACTGTATCCAGCAGTTGTGTAATGCAATTGTATTTCAAACATTCGGCAACGCTTTTCATCTTTTGAGAAGCATTCAGGTTATAGCTTACACCGAAGAGTTTCATCAGTTTGTCATTAGCAGTCTTGCTGGCATCCAAATTTCTTGAAAGCCTATGCCAGAAGTCCGTACGTTTTTTCTCCTCCCAGGTAGCATCAAGGATAATCATCTTTACAATGATTGTTTCCCAGTCCAGAAGTTTCTTGTCGCCAAGGTAATTGGAGATGAAAGCTCGGCAAACAAGGTCTTCGCTGAAAGTAGAGGAATCGATATGGCCATTGAGGATATTTTGGATTTTAGAGGACATAATTTCCGCAATGTTCTTCTTGATAAAACCACGGAACCGCTCCGGCAGGTTATACTGCTGCATAAATGAAGCATAATCATCTTCCTTGTATTCCATGTTGGCTTTAAGCATATCGAGCAATGGAAACTGTAGCTGCTGTTCTTCTGTGTGTGGATAGGTCCCCACGGGGAAGAGCAGCACGACGCGTTTTTCCTTCCAAGTATTCTCAATGGCATACTTTGTATTGAACCAGGCGCCATCGAATACTTTATAGACATATCCGTCAGACCAATCTTTTACCTCTTCAAGCTCTGTCTGGATAATGCCCATCTTGTCGAAGATAAAGAGTACATGGAGTTGAGGATTGCGCTCAAAGTAACTATATATTCTGTCTTGTATCATAAATTTCTTTAATAGGACTTATCGTTTTTATATCATCAAAGGAATTCAATAAGATAATTGCGAGAATCTTTATTTAATGTCTTAGTTTGAAGGTATTCTTTTAGTTTTCTTCTATATATTTCATTCTTAAAAAAACATTCTCTTTCATTATGATTAAATTTTAAAATCCAGTCAATTTTGACTTTTTCGGGTGATGAATAGTTGTTTGGTGAGAGAAAGAATCTCATGCAATCATTGTCTTTTGATAAGTCATCTATAATTTTATGTAGTTTATAAAAATTCTCATTTTCTCTTATTTTTGCTAGAATAAAGCAATGATGTTGATTGATATTATTACCTTCTTGTTTTAGTAACTTATTAAATTGTTCTGTAGAATAATTATGAATATTATTGTAAAAGATAAAATGTATATAGTTTAAAAAATCATCAATATTATCTAGACAAATCTTTTGTACTATATTTTTTAGAGATGTCGGTATAATTGGATAAAGCAATGATAATACAGTGGTTTTCTCCTTTTGATTTATTTCATTAATACGTATATCTGTAAATTCTATTGCTCTTGTTTTTAGTGTTTCAATTAATAATAGTAAGCCTTCAATGTAAGAATTAGGAGTATAAGAGTTGTATAATATACAACTAATAAGTTCTTTGGCTTCTTTTTCATGTGGAGGATATTGCTTAATAAGTAGATTTATTGTTTGATATCCTATTTGATACGAGAATCTCCAATACTTTAACACTACCTTGTAGAGATCATTAATATTAATCTCCTCAATTTGAGATTTAGAAATTAGCATTAAAAAATTGCTTAAGGGATTATAAAATAGTGCATCGTCATTAAACAAGTGATGGTATTTACTAATATTTTCTAAGCAGGTGTTAATATATTTGATGCCAGAATTGTTGTATGATAAAGCTATTATATCATAATCATTAAGAATCGAAATAAGTTGATGAGTCTCTATATTAAAGATTAATAATCTTAATATAGAGCTATCTAGAGATTTAATTTTTGTCCCTTCAATGTCTTCACCAAATATATTATTTGAATGGGTAGCAAAACTATTTAATACTCCAAATGCAGTATTATAACAAATGGATTTATAATACATACTATTATCGCAAATGATATAATTTGCCAATGAAAAGATGCTCTCACGTTGATATAAAGACATTAGTATTATAATGTTGCTATTTATTGACCATCCTCCTTTTTCTGCAGACTTTCTTTGTTTGAATATTTTCTGTTTTAAATCTTCTGTTTTTATAAGATGATTGCCAATATATTTGTAGGATATTAAATCCTGGAAAATTTTTTTTATTTCTCTATCTAAGGGTAATTTATTCAATATATCTTCTAACTCATATATATATGCTAACTCAAGTTCTTTTTCAGCATTAAAACTTCGATCAAATGCTTTCTCTGATTTAATACCGTTTTGAATAGCCCAAATATTATATCTGCAGATGAAGTATAAAATATATTTTTGGCGATTCCAGTATAGTGGTAATAGTTTTAAATATATTTGATATGCCTCCCAATAGTCTCCTAATAAATATAACGTAAATGGTAATTCTAAATCATCTACGGTATATTGAATAGTTTTTCCGCGTAGCAATTTTATTCTGTCACATGTTTTTGGATAATCAAATTTATAGATAAAATCTATTGTTGTTTCTGGAATATAATAATTTATATTAGAATAGAATTTACTATCAAGAATTTGCAAACCATCAATTTCTTCCAAGCAATTATACCATGCAGCTTGTAATAGAGTTTTTAAATCTATAGAACGATGATTAGCCAAAAAATGCCGTTTCTTTGAGTTAGAATCAAGTCCTTTTGCTAAATCTCTGAAATATGAAAGACTTGTTTGTAATCCTTTTGAATTTGTGAACCAATTGATATTCCTATAATTAGGAAAAAAATAAATCAATCCCTCCCCAAAAGAACGTAGTTCTTGACTATAGGGCGTAATTCGAGAATAAAGGTATTCTGCCAGTTCTTTTTTAGGAATTGCACTATAATGGTTAATTGCAAAGAGTATTTTGTCTGTTAAAAGACCTATCCCACTTAAATTATTCGATTTATATCCCTCTCCTTTAATTTCATCAACTTCTTTTTCATTAAAATAAAGTATATTGATTCCTTTCTTTTCAAAATATTGTTTGGTTACAAAATCGGGTTCTTCACAAGAAAGTAAGTAGGCTCTTTGCATATTCTCAGACAAGATATTTTGTAACTCATTTAATATCATTTTAAGATTTAAATCTGCAAATGAAAAACCTACAAATAGCACAAGTTTACTTGCAAATACAGATTGTACAAATGCACGTATAAGGGGAAATTTTTGGGGATAATTATAATAATCCGTTTCGGTAAGAACGATATTATTAGTAATATAATCGCCATGCATTTTAACAAGAACATTTGGATATACAATTTGTGGTATATCCTTATCTTCTCTTACAATATCATATTGTAAAAATTGATTATTAAGCTCTTGTTCTATAAGATCATCATAGTTTGTTGTTATTATATGACATGGATTAAGCGACAATATACTCGTATGTAAATGATTCGGTACAGCTTTGTTGTAAAGCAGAATTTCTTTTATTTTGTCCATATACTCTTTGTACCCTCGAGAATCTTTGTATAACTGAGATACTTTTAGGGCATCCATATCACAAGATAACTTTCCTGAAAGTTCAGACTTCATTGATTCTATGAGTTCATTCCATGTCGGAATTCCGGAATTTCTAGAAACTCCGGCACCAACAAATATAACCAATCGATTTTCTCGGCTAGCTTGTTGTATATGTAAAAGATTTGAAATTTGTTGCTTATCCATAATATTTTCTACTTTATTTTCTGTAAAACATCCCCGAACTTGGCATAATTGACTACCACACCATCATCGAGGTCGAAGCTGATGGCTTGTTCGGCCACTACCTGCAAACGTTCGTGATACTCACGGCACTCATCGAGTTGCTTCTGAAGTGTTTGGAGTTGCTTGCTTTCCTTAGTAGTCAGTTCTGCCCGGCGCATATCGAGTTTTTTAATCTCCTGCTCCAAGTGTTCTATGAAGGGGAGGAGGTATTTGGCTCGGATACGTTCCACTGTATAGGCATTCATGCGATGCATATAAGCTATTACCTGGAAGGTACCTTTCTTGGATGCGAACAGCCAGTAAATCGGACG
>ERZ779681.505-NODE-505-length-13475-cov-2.60335_pt1 | contig 13475 bp, 13 predicted proteins | sample MGYA00511905_ERZ779681 | MGnify/ENA primary metagenome ERZ779681 (study PRJEB29588, sample SAMEA2144578) | human gut metagenome | biome: human gut; feature: human-associated habitat; material: faeces | place: Denmark | collected 2008/2010 ... | reverse complement strand
GGTATGCCAGACAAGAATAATACGAACCTTGGTCTAACGACGTATTTTTGACTAATACTGCGTTCTGCTCGCGGCTTATACTATACGTACTTCAAACGCGAATTTGCCAAAAAACACGGAAATAGCAGCGTTTTGGCAAGGTTCGTATTATTCTTGTCTGGCATGGTACGAATAACGGTTTTTCTTTTGTTTTCTTCATAGGTTATTTCCTCCAGACCATAAATTCCGATTGTGTATAACTATAATTGTACCCGTTTACGGAAAACTCGTTTTCTACCGCAAAATAGCCAAAAGGTCCCTTCAAAATAACGATATAAGAGTCGTTATATTTCCCGTAATAATATTTAATTTTAACCTCTGAATCCTTTGTTTTATTATCGAGTTTTTCGTTATAGTAAATATAGTCCGATTTGATACTTTTTTGTATATCGGCGGGGATTGTTTTCGGATTCAACGGCTGCGGAACGAAATCTTCTTCTATTTTATCCTCATTGTTCTCTCTGCCGCCGTTGTTATAATACGCAATGCTTTTCAAATCGTTTTCGGTTAAAAAACCTTGGTCAAAGGCTTCTTGCAAAGTGTAAAATTTACCTATTGCTTGTCTTTTTTTACAACTGCTCAAGCCTAAACAGCCGAGCGTTGTAAGAGTTAATAGAATTGCCAAAAGTTTTTTCATTTTTTTATTCTCCTTTTTTATATTTATATGAATATTACTGCAAACGGTCGTATGAACGCAAAACGCGACGAACCTACGAAAAATCATAAGCGCGTCGCGTTAATTGTAAAAATTTTCCGTTGGCAACATCATTGTAATACAAGTTTTCCATATTGTCAATACCCGAATTAAAAATTTTACAATTAAAATTTGTTATCTCGATTATATTATTTTTTTATTTCTCCGCTTAAAAAGTTTTACGATAACGATTGAGCGTATTCGTCAAGGGTTTTTTCGGCGACGTCGTAAAGGTCGGCTATAACGTCCACGTCGTTGACGACGAGTTCGTCGATAAAATTCAGAGCCGTGAATTCGTCTTTTTCGTTACCGAATTCGTTTTTCAGATCGGCTTTGAAATCTTCCAGTACGCGTTCGTAAGCGTAGGCTCTGTCTTCCGAGTCGAGAACGTGCGGAAATTTTTTACAATAAAGCAAAGTTTTACATCTGTTACCTATAAGGTCGAGTTTGTTGATAGTCATTATATATATCCTCCTTCGTTTGCGGGTTTTAATATTTGCGAACTTTTGATCGCCATTCTATTATAAACCATTACGAAAAACCTTTCAAGCGTTTTGAATAACAGATTCCGTCGCATATCGGCTTATATCGTCGGATAATGTCGAAAAGTGTCGAAAGCACAAAAACGGGATTTCGGGAGTGGCGTATACGCTACGTTATTTTCGTATAAGAACGTTTAATTTTTAGTCCGTTATATAAATTTTGCGGGAAAACACCCTTCCGGGAGTATGCTCTCCCGTTGAAGCGGGAGAGGTGGCATGCGAAGCGCGCCAAAGAGTGAGCGACCTGCAAAAGGGCTTCCCCGAAGCGGGGAAGCCCGATAGTTTATTGTATTAAGCGTAAGCGTAACGCGGCGACGGTAAACGACGATTATTTTTTAATATCGTTCCAGACGGAAATCGTGCAGTTGTCGCTGTCGTAGTTCTTTCCTGCCTGCGCGTAATCCGTAAGAGTGATTACTCCGCCGTCCGTCGTAGAAATTTTAACCGCGAGATTGCCGTCGAAAACTTCGTTCTTAACGACTTTCGCCGACGGAACGGTTCCGTCTTTTTTAATCCTGACCGAAATCGGCAGACTCATATCTTCGCCGAAACGCTCGTCGCGGCAAAGAGTTACGGGTCCTCTCGTAAACGCGACCTTACCGTTCAGAATTACCGCTTTTACGGGCGTTTTGTAGGATAAAACGATCGATTCGTTCGTCCATACCTTGTCTATCGTCATATATCCGTTTTCGGTCGTAACGGGCACTTCTTCGTTATCGACGGTTATTTTCAAATTTTCCATCCAGTCGGGGATACGGAGTTTAAGCGCGGCCTTGACCGATTGAGCCTTGACGGTGATTTTCGCTACCGGTTTTCCGTAGACGTCGGCTTTTATGCTTAAAGCGAATTTCGCGTCGAGAACGGTCGTTTTATATACGCAATCGTTATAGAGGTTGACCGCAATTCCGTCGTCGGTTTTTACTACGCCGTCAAGCGTAAATATAGCGGTGCCTGCCCCGCCTATAGAGGCGCAGCAACCGTAAGTTTTTCCGTTTTGCATAAGCATAAATCCGCCGATTTTCTTTGCGCGTTGACCTAAATATAGCGGGCTGTAACTGTCGAACGGGTACGACTCGTGCGGGATGGCAACCGCTTCGGTGCCCTTCCATACTATGCCGAGAGTTCTTTTCATAGTCTGTTTTTCGTTGTTGACAGCCCCGAAAAGAGCGTTATAGCCCGACTTTTCGATATAATCGATATATTTCGAATCGCCCGTTACGGCGTAGAGTTTGGTAAGAAGTTTCATAAAAGTGACGGTTACGCAGGTTTCCTGCATAACGCCGTCGGAATACTCGGTCTGCTTAACCGAAGAATTATCGAAAAGTTCGTGAGTGCAACCCGAACAGCCTATCAGCGTGTAGTCGGTTTCGAGAACCATATCCACGAAATTTTTAACCGCGGTAAGATAATTTTCGTCGCCGATAACCTTATAGTATTCGAGCAACCCCTCGAAACAACTCATCATTTCGTAGGCTTTCGTGTGCTTAAATTGATACGGGTAAGCCGTCTTGTTAAGGCAGGCTTCGTAGAGATTGAAATCTTTCGAGAAACCCGTGCTTACGATATACCCAGCGAAGTCGAGATATTTTTTATCGTCGGTGAGTTCGTAGAGTTTCACGAAGGGTTCTAAAATCGAGCAGGAATTCATTCCGCCGTAGACGCCCGAAGTAAGACAAACGTCGGTTTTACCCCTGCCTTTTCCGACTTTTTTCATTATATAATCGGCGTGGCGTTTAAGCGCGCGGACGATTTTTCTCTTCAACGCTTGATTTTTACAGATTTCGATATAATACGTAAAGCCGAGCATTACGTACTTTCTTGCCCACATATCCCAGCCGTTGAATTCTCTCTCGAAGCCGTAAGTGGACCAACGCCCGCAATCGTCCTGCGCGGTGAGCATATCGAGAACGCTTTGCGTTATCGTTTCGTAGAGTTTTTCGTTTTTTGAGGCTCTGTAAGTAAGCGAAGCCGAACGCATAAGTTTACCCCAGAATTCGCCGCGCCAACCGTTGTTGTCCGTGTCGGGGTGAAGACGGAATTGATTAACGGTGAGTTTCCATAAATTCTCGTCTAAAAATTGAGATTCTATTACGTAATCGTTGATTTTACCGGCGTATCCTTTTTCGGTTATCTCTCCCGCAGACGGAAAAATTATTTTGTTGTTTATCATAGTTTGCTCCCGCCGACCGATGCAAAACGGTCGGAATTTATTTGCTGCCTACATTTTAACATAAAAACCGCTCAAAATCAATAACTCGGCAAAAATTTTATAAAAAAGCAAATAATAGTTATTTTATATGACAGGCGTTTGTCTTATTTATAGGGTAAAATTTCGGTGTAAACACAAAGGAGCGAAAAAATGAACGATAAAAATTTAATCAAAGAAGCCTTAAACAAAAACAAAGAGTGCTGCTATATGCTCGCCGAAAAATATTATTACGGCAAAGGCGTGCCTGCCGACAGAAGACTTGCGAAAGAATGGTACGAGGCGTCGGCGAAGATGGGGCACGTTTCGGCGCAATATATGTACGGTTACATTCTGTGCGCTTCCGCCCGCGGCGAGGAAGACCTGAAAACGGGTCTTAAATACGTTAAAAAAGCGGCAGGACGTCTTCACACCGAGGCGATGTTGTTGCTCGCGCGAAACTACTTTTACGGCGTAGGCGTGGATAAAAACGTTAAAAAGGCAGTAAAGATATGGAAAAAGGCCTCCGAAATAGGATGCCCCGAAGCGAAATATTATTTAGGTCTTTGTTACGATAAAGGCGTTACGGTAAAAAGAAACGTAATGAAGGCGAAAAGGTATCTTTTTGCGGCTCTGGAAGACGGTTACGACGCGTCGAAGACTATACTTCTTCGTTCGGGTTACCCCGCCGTCGCGTAATTCAATCGATATATCCGACAAGATAATCGATTGAAACGTCAAAATAGGCAGCCAGAATTTTTAATTGCTCGATGCTCGGCTCGCTGTTACCTTTTTCCCAATGAGAAATCGCCATTTTCGACATATTCAACATTTTGGCGACTTCAAGTTGAGATACGTTTTTTTCCAATCTCAACTCTTTCAGTCTTGTTTTGAAATCCATAATAACATAGTATCAAAATATGTTACAAAATACTTGACAGTAACAAATTTTGTTACTATAATTATATTACGGTTCGGAGTAAATATGAATGCTCGCCGTAAAGGAGAATACCATGGAAGAAAACAAATACTTGAAACTTGCCAGACAAGCAAGGGAGGAAAACAACACGGAAGACGCGAAGACCTATTATAACAAGGCTCGCGAAGAAGACGTCGAAAACGGCGAAGCGAAATTCTTTTACGCCTATTATGCTTTATACGACGGAACGAACGGAGAACTTTTTACGAGATTTACGAATTTATGTAAAGCGGTTTTGCCGTCGGTAAAACTCGTTAAAGAATCCGAACTGTCGGAAGAAGAGAAACTTAAAACGATAAAAGACATCGTGGAAACGTTCGTACCCGAGGTATGGGTCGAAAACAGGTATATGAACAAAAAGAATACCGAGCACAGAGTAAACAATCAATATGTTATAGTATTTTCTCAATCCGTAGTAACGGCAACCTGTGAAACGGGTCTTTCTACGCTTAAAGAACTCGGCGACGGTATTGATAAATTATACCCGACGGACGTAAACTATAAAAACATTGCCGTAACGGCGTGGAAAGAATACGTTACTCTCGCTCAGAAATGGTACGCGTACGTTCCGAAGGGCGATGCCGAAATATACGCCGAAAAAATAAAGAAGTACGAGCCTTCTTACGAAATGCCGAAAAAGGAAGGCTGTATTTCTTTTGCGGATAAGAGATAATGTCCGAAGAAATAAAAGCGATACGGGAAGAGTACGAAATTCAAAAGAAACTCGAACGTATCGTGATTACGAGAAAATTAAAAAGACCGAATATAAAAAAATGGCAAGTGGCAACTTTGTTTGCCATTTTGCCGTTTTTACTATTTTTTACGGTTTTTTTCGGAGTAAAACTGTCGGATAACATTTTTGCGGAATTAGCGTATTCTCTTGCCGGCGTGTTTATCGTTACCGAAATATATTTAAGAATTTGTTTTATTTCGCTCGTGAGATATTATCAGCGCAAAGCCAAAGAAACCACTCGCCGAAGGTGTAAATGTATCCCGTCTTGCAGCGATTATTCGATTTTAACGCTTAAAACGGTTTTCCCGATTGCGTTTGCAATTTTTAAGATAAAAAAACGACTTTTTCATACCTGCGACGGCTCTGCTTACAAGATTGATTTCCCTACGAAAAGGAGGAGCAGAAAATTTGAAAATTTGTTATAGCAGTCTTACTTGTCCGCATTGCGGATCGGGAAAATTCAGACTTATAAAACAAGATATTTTCGAATGTGATTATTGCGGAGAAAATTTTAACATAAATATCGAAGATATAGATTTTACGTCCGAAAACAAAGGTTTTATAGAAGACCTGAAAAACGAATTTACTCAGAAAACGGAAGAATTACACGAAGAAATAATTCGTAATCGAATAAAATTAAAAACCTATTCGGGGCTTGCTAACCGTCAAAAAGCAGTCGTGATTTCTGCCGTTTGTCTGGCAATTTCGGTTTTGTTGATCTTTGCTTACGCGGTCATCGGGGTGATTACGGGCGTGATAAGTGCGGCGTTTTTAATTTTTTCGCTTATCAAAAGGAAGAAAGACAACGAAAAATATCAACCGATTGCAAACGAATATGCGAAAAAAATCGTCGAAATCGAAACACAGATAAATTATTACGATTCGCTTGTCGGTAAATTAAATAAATCCGCGTAAAATTTACGCGGATTATTTTTCAGAATTCCGTTATCTAAAAATAAGGCAGACGACGATTAAAACCGCAAGATAAGAAAGATTTACAGCCGTGTAGACGAGCGCGTACTTTTTGAAATCGCCGTCGCGTTTTTTGTACTCGCTTATCGTGATAAGGCTCGCAAGGCTCGATATAGGCGTGCCTAATCCGCCGACGTTTACGCCGCGAAGAAGGGGCGCGTAATTCGTCGTGAATTTACACAGAAGCGTCGCCGACGGAACGTTGCTTATAACCTGACACGAAAGAATCGAAACGAGCAGCGGGTTTTTATTCAGAAGATTCTCTATAAGACGATTAACCCCGTCTATACGCGACATATTCCCGCTGAATACGAAGAACGCGCAAAAGGTTAAAAGCAGCCCGTAATTGACTTTTGCGAACGATTTGAAATCGAGAATCAAAACGCCGGCAACCGCGATAGATACGCCTACGTAGTACGGGAAAAGTCGCATAACCGAAGCGACCGCAACGGCGAACAATACGAGATAAGCGACGGAGCGGAACGCATCCGGTTTGCTTTCCCGCTCGGTTTCGAGTGTTACGGGGTCGGGTTTTACGAAAAAACAGCATACGAATATAAGCAGAAACGCGGCGATAAAGGGCGCGAGCATTATATAGAAAAATTCGCCCGTGGGAATTTTATAATAGGAATAAAGATACAGGTTTTGCGGGTTGCCGAAAGGGGTAAGCATTCCGCCGAGGTTTGCGGCAACGTTTTGCATAACGAACACGAAGGCGTTTTTGTCTTTTCTGCCCGTCGATTCGAGCGCGTAATATCCGAGCGGCAAAAAGGTTATCAGAGCCATATCGTTTGCCATAACCATCGAGCCGAAATAGGTTATAAATACGAGCGCGAACGTTACCGCGCGGAGATTTTTGAATTTCACGACGATTTTTCTTGCAAGAAATTCAAAGAAGCCTATTCTTGCCAGACCTTCGACCACGGCGAGCGTGCCGAACAGGCAATAAAGCGTGGACAAGTCGAAATATCCGGCATATTTTTCGTCGGGCGGAACTATGAACGCCGTAATGACCGCGGCGACAATCGCCACGCATAACACCGCGTTGTTTTTCAAAAGTTTAAGAATCTTCATAAAACGTCAGGCGGAAAACCGTTTCCGCCTGACATATAATACTCTTATAAAAAGGATTAGTCAACTTATTGAGGGCGTTACGGGCGTAAATATTATCGTAACGAAAAGTCTGCGGGTTTTGCCCTTCCGGGAGATCCTTCGGTAAACCTCAGGATGACAGACTTAATCTGAGCAGCCTTTGGCGAAGTATCTTAGATCGGTCGCCCCCTCTCCGGCGCGCTTCGCATGCCACATTTCCCGCTTCAACGGGAGAATATACTTCCGTAAGGGTGGTTTACGGGGCAAAATAACGTTACTTTACCTTGGCGTCGAAAACGATATTGCAAAGTCCTTCGGCAAAATCCGGCTCGTGGGTTACGAGAAGCAACGCTCCTTCGTAGGCGAGCAACGCCTCTTTAAGAGCCTTTTTCGCTTTTACGTCAAGGTGGTTCGTAGGCTCGTCCAAAATCAGAATATTCGACGAACTGTTGCCCGTTATCGCAAGTTTGAGTCGCATCATCTCGCCGCCCGAAAGGGTTGAAACGGGTTTCGTGGCGAGTTCGCCGCCAAGCCCTACTTTTGCGAGCGCGGCGCGGATTTCCTTTTGCGAAGATCTCGGATAGGCGTCGAGATACGCCCCGTAAGCCGAGAGATTTCCGTTGTCGAATTTCAGTTCCTGCTCGATATAGCCTATCTTCGCCGCGGGGTGGAATAAAAACGCGCCGCCGAGCGACGGAATCTTTCGGAGCAGAGTTTTTACGAGAGTGGTCTTTCCTACGCCGTTCGTACCCCTTATCCACACTTTGTCGCGCGAGTTGATGTGCAGACTGACGTCGGGGATAAGTTGGCGGTCGTACCCGACTTTAAGATTTTTTATCACGAGCATATCTTTCGTGTTGAGTTCGGCGTAAGGGAAGGTAAACGAGCAATCTCTTTCGACCGTCGGTTTAGCCATAACTTCTATCCGGTCAAGCATTTTTTTACGAGAATTAGCCATGCCCGCCGTGGAGGCTCTCGCTCCGTTTTTGGCAATATAATCCTGCATTTTTTTAATTTCCGCCTGCTGACGGTCGTAAGCCGCTTCGTATTGCTTATTTAGCATTTCGCGTTGTTCCAGATACTTATCGTAGTTACCCGAAAATTTGCGGATCTGCCCGTTTTCTATGCTGACTATCGTAGTAGCCACGCGATTGAGGAACGCCACGTCGTGCGAAATTACGAGAAAGGTCTTTTTATACGAAGTGAGATATTTTACCAGCCATTCGACGTGTTCCGTATCGAGAAAGTTCGTCGGTTCGTCCAAAAGGGTTAAATCGTGTTCTTCGAGCAGCAGTTTAGAAAGCATCAATTTTGCTCTTTCTCCGCCCGATAAAGTGCCGATAACCGCGTCATATCCGAACTTGTTTACGCCGAGTCCGTTGGCGACTTTTTTGATTTGGGAATCTAAATCGTAATATCCCGAATCGTCTAAACGCTGTTGCATTTTAGCCGATTTTTCAATCAGCCTGTCGAGTTCGTCGCCGTCGGCTTCGCCCATTTTGTTATAGATTTCTTCGAGTTTTAAGTTGAGTTCGTCGAGATAAGAAAACGCGTCGCGCAGGTACGCCATTACCGTTTCGTCTTTCGGCAGAGTCGCGTGCTGATCGAGATAACCGATCCGCAGCCCCGGCAATCTTTTGACTTCGCCTTCGTCCTGTAACAGTTTACCCGCCAGAATGTTGATGAACGTCGATTTACCCGCGCCGTTAAGACCGACTACGCCGATATGCTCGCCGTTATTTACGGTAAGATCGGAATTTACGAATAAATCCCGTTCGTCGTATCTGTGCGACAGTCCTTTAATGTCCAAAATACTCATAACGATATAAGTTTAACATAAATACTCCGGAAACGCTACTTTATAGACTTGCATTTTACGAAAAATTATTATATACTTTTTACAGTTACTTAATATCGGTTCAATCGTCATTGCCGGGCAAGAATAATAAAAACGAATAAAAGGTGCGAAATGAAATTCAAGTATAAAATAACCAAATCCGTATACGTAACTCTGCTCGTCGCGGCGGTCGCGCTGGTTTCCGTCGGCTGCCTTATATTTAACGTTATAAGGCTCGTAAAGGCGATAAACGCCGTTTTCAGGGGTATGGACGTATATAATACCGCTTCGCTCGTTCTTTGCCTTATTTTGCCGTTCGTTTGCGGGGCGTTTATAATTGCGCTTCTGGTAAATTCATACTATAAGGCCGAAAACGGCAAAATGACGGTAAGGCTCGGTTTTCTGAAAGACGAATACGAATGCGCCGAAATCGTCACTATAATAAAGAATATAAAGACGGACGTTTTAACCGTAACTTTCAAGGACGATTCGACTTTAAGAATAATAATCGCGCCTGCCGATTTCGACAATTTTTCGGCGGAAGTGATGAAGCAGAATAAAAACATCGCTTACGGCGAAATTGCCGAAGACGATCAGAAAAAGAAATAACTACGCGTAAAAATAAAAGCCTTCCCTTGCGGGAAGGCTTTTTTCGTTCGTTCGGTTATCTTAAATTACCGTACATTGCTTTGAGATATTCGGCTGAAAAGTCGGGCATATTATTGCTCCAACCGCGCCCCGCGATATTATCTTGAAAAATAGTAAAACGTTTCGTCTTCGCGGATAAACTTAAACCCGCAGGCGATTATCATTTTTTTCGACGGTTCGTTTTGTTTGTAACATTTCGCCGTAGGGGTAAGCGACAGGCTCTGCGCAAAGTCGGCGGTAAGCCCGAAAGCCTCTTCGCCTCTGCCTTTGCCCGCAAACGCCTTTGCGATTCTGCAACCCGTTTCGGCTTTTCCGTTCACGGTGGCGTTGTAGGTTATCGTTTCGCCGATAAGTTCGCCCGTGTCTTTATCGCGGACGGCGAAATTTATCGAATCGCCGACGGCGCGGTCGAACGCGACTATATCGTAAAACGTATTTTCGTCTATCTCCGAGGTTATACCCTCGTCTTCGCGGTAGTCGTAACCCCAGTATTTATTGTTGTCGTCGTCCGTGCACAGCGCGAGATAATTCGCTTTGTCGGCTTCGGTTATTGCCGAGAGAATTACTTTTTTGCCGATTATTGTCGGAATTTCGACGTCCGCGTAAGGGGAATTTACTTTGACTACGTTTTTGTTTACGAGTTTTATCGGGTTGTATTGAAGTTTCGACGTACGAAGCCCCGCGTCGCCGCTGTCGTCCTCCCGGTTGACGAATCTGAGAAAATCGTACTTTTCGCCCGCGTAGTTTACGAACGCGTTGAACGTGGCGGGGTACGCGCCGACTACGCTTTTGAGAGCCTTTTCGATATGAATAATAAGCGTATCGCCCTGAATTTCGCCTATCGTGAACGAAATTACATCGCCGTTTAACGTGAATTTTCCGCCGAAAAGCCCTATTTCGTCGAATTTATCGAGCAATTCTTCGGTGTGTTTATATTCGTCGGTTTCTTCGAGATTCGCGATTGCGTGTTCTGCGCGATACCGCTTCAAAAACTCTCTTACGGCGGGTTTGTCGGCAGGCAGAAGCGGGGTGAATTCGGCGGTCGGGTATAATTTCCCGAACTTGTTTATGTGGTTTCGCTGGCCGCTGAATTTCTTACCCGAAAAGGTCTTCATTTCGGAAAAGTCGTATACATAATCGCTCCATTTTCTGTCGTACGCATACGAGATTTTGTTAAAAACGGGGTTGTTTTTAAGTTTAGTCAAAAGTTCGTCGCTTACGCCGTAAAATTTAAGCGGAAGGTCGTTTTCCCTGCAATAATCGAAAAGTTCTTTGCAGGCGGCGATTTCGTCTCCGCCGTAGGGGTAACTGAAAGCGACCTCGCCCGAAACCTCTTGTTTTGAGATGAACGAGCCGTCTTCGGTAAGACAAAACGCGAGGTTTACGCCTTTATGCCACATGAAAAAACTGCCGGTTGACACGTCGTTTACGGAAAACGGACTTTTTTCTATTATCGGGATATATTTTTTTAACGTTTCGATGGAATAATTTTCGAATTTAAGCATTTGTATAATGGCTTCCCCCGAGTGGGGAAGGCAAGAAAAATCTTGCATTTCGGTTTTTTTGTTTTGTGTGAAAGATGCTTTCCCTATCGGGGAAAGTGGCGCAACGCGCCGATAGAGGTCCTGTACGCAACTTTTATATCGGTCGCAAACGTAAATTTTTCGCCATTTGACCTCTTTCGTCAACTTCGTTGCCACCTTCCCCGCCAGGGGAAGGCAAGAGAAACACGTCATTGATTCACCCGCAAGGGGTACTAAAAGACGGCGTCAAATCGTCGTAACGATTGGCGATAGAAGTTTATTTACCGAAGATTTCTTCGGTTTTGTCTTCGGCGTACTCTATGAGTTCCGCCAGACGATCGAGATCGTCGCGGGTGAAATAGTCTACGTAAATCCGCCCTTTGTCGTCGTTGCCGATTGCTGAAACTTTCGTGCCGAAAACGCGTTGCATGCGCTCTACCAGATCGCGGAGTTCGAGGCACGTATCCGCTTGTTTTTTCGGCTTGGGTTTAGGCTTTTCGCCGTTTAGTTTTCGGATAAAGGCTTCTAAATCTCTTACGCTCCACCCGTCTTTTACGGCTTTACGCGCCAGCGCGGATTGTTTTACGAACGGAAAAGTTACCAGCGCGCGGGCATGCCCCGCCGACAGTTCGCCGTTTACGACGAGACGGGTTACTTCGGGCGAAAGAGCCAACAGACGCAATGTGTTCGCTATGGCGGAGCGGCTTTTGCCGAGCCGTTCGGCGACTTCGTCCTGCGTTAAGGCGAATTCGTCCATAAGGCGTTTTATGGCGCGGGCTTCTTCGATGGGGTTTAGGTCCTCGCGTTGAAGATTTTCGAGAAGGGCTACTTCTTTCGTTTCTTTTTCGTCGTAATTTTTAACGACCGCAGGCACGGTTTTCAGTCCCGCTTTAAGCGTTGCGCGATATCTCCTTTCGCCGGCGACTATCATGTATCCCTTGTCGGTTTTGACGACCGTCACGGGCTGAATTACGCCGTGCTTCGTTATGCTGTCGGCTAGTTCTTTAAGCGAGGCTTCGTCGAACGCTTTTCGGGGTTGGTCGGGGTTCGGGTAGACCGTATTCACGTCGAGATTTTTAATCTCGTCGGTTGTGTTTTCGTTCTCGGTTGTCATAACGAATCGTAAGCCTTCCCCGAAGGGAAGGCCGTAAAATTATTCGGGTTTGTCGTCCGTCGGGGTTTCCGTCGGAGTTTCGGGCTTGGTTTCGGTCGCGTCGGGGGAAGACGTCGGTTTTACGGGCGTAGCCGAAGCGTTCGCCTTCGCTTCCTCTTCCGCGTTTATTTTTGCGGACGTGCGCGCGAACGGGTTGGTTGCGGCGTGTTTCTGGCGTTCTTCTATATACGCGCCGACTTCCGCAGCCGATTTGCCCGCCATAATCATATCGACTTCGTCCTGATAAATGGTTTCGTTTTCGATTAAAACTCTCGCCATTACGTCGAGCAGGCTCTTGTTCGCCGAAAGAAGTTCGGTTGCCTTTTTATACGCGTCTTTGATAATCGTTTCGATTTCGGAATCGATCAGAGCCGCCATGCTTTCGCTGTAATTCGCCCTCGTCTGGTAATCTCTTCCGACGAAAATCTGATCGTTGTCGCCGTAGTTGACGGGGCCGATTTTTTCGCTCATACCCCACTCGGTAACCATTTTTCTCGCTCTGTCGGTTACGACCGAAATGTCATTGGAAGCGCCCGCCGAAACGTCTTGTATGATGAGTTCTTCGGCAACTCTTCCGCCGAGCGTCATTACGATGTCGTCGAGAAGTTTGGCTTTTTCAAGGTGGTTGTTGTCGTTGTCGGGACGCGTCATGGTATAGCCCGCAGCCATTCCGCGCGGAATAATGGAAACTTCCTGCACGGGGTCGCAGTTGGGCAGAAGTTTGGCGAGTATCGCGTGTCCCGATTCGTGATAAGCGGTTATGCGTTTATCCGTTTCGGTAACGAGTCGGCTCTTCTTTTGCGGTCCTATTATTACCTTGTTGATTGCCTCGTAAAGATCTACGTTGGTAATCGCCTTTTCGTCATTTCTCGCGGCGAGAATAGCCGCTTCGTTCATAAGGTTGGCAATATCCGCGCCCGAAAAGCCCGAAGTCATACGGGCGAGAACTTTGAAGTTGACGTCCGGGGCAAGGGGTTTGTTGCGCGAGTGTACTTTAAGAATCTGCTCTCTGCCTCTTACGTCGGGCATGTTGACGTAGATCTGACGGTCGAAACTGCCCGGACGGAGAAGAGCGGGG
>ERZ779681.503-NODE-503-length-13488-cov-14.4255_pt1 | contig 13488 bp, 8 predicted proteins | sample MGYA00511905_ERZ779681 | MGnify/ENA primary metagenome ERZ779681 (study PRJEB29588, sample SAMEA2144578) | human gut metagenome | biome: human gut; feature: human-associated habitat; material: faeces | place: Denmark | collected 2008/2010 ... | reverse complement strand
ATATAGAAACACACACAAAAAAAGGGTGCGTCACAGACTTATGACACACCCTCATAATTATAAGTAAAAGATGTAATTCGCTATTCTGATTTCACTTAGAAAACCATCTTATAGTCCTTGCTGCTACCATCTGTCAATTCTATGTGTATGATTTGAATGCCTGTGGCTATGCTCGCCTTTAAGCACCTTGAACCATTTCCCTGTACCCTGCTGATGATTCTGCCATTCAGGTCTATGACCTTGACACTCTTGAGCAGACCGCAGGCAGATTGCACGAGGACAGAAGAACCTTCCTGAACAATACTGATGCGCTGATCAGTATCGACAGATGTCACATCTGTACTTCCATAACGGCTTCTGATAACAAATCTGCCTAACGAGGTCTCGGCATCCGCAATAATGAGAGGAGAATCGAGTGAATAATCGGCACCCGAAAGCATATCATGGAGAACATATCCGCTCATATCAACACCCTGAATAGGTTTTACCTCGATACGGATGCTATCCTTTTGCGACAGATAGATTCCTAAAGGTGTATCTCCAGTCATCGGAAGGATATCGTAAGCCTGACTCTGCTGAATGCCAAATACCTTCAAAGGTGACTTCACTTCACTATCCAGAAGAGTTGGAACCAATACAGAGTTCTTGAAAGAAGAACCGGCAGAAACATCATAAGCAGTTTCAGAATTCTCCATCACCAGCATAGCTGCTGATTTGCTTCGCGTCTTCAGGCTTTCCACACACACTTTCAGTCCCTTGGCTTCAGCAGGTTTACTTTCCTCAGTAGCCTTCTTGCTTCCACCAATCATTTCTGGGGTGAGCAGCAGGGTGATATTCGTACTCAGCTCATCATTTGTGGTAACATAGAATGCCTGCATTGGGGCGATGGTGGTGGCGTTGCCCGTAGAAGCGACGTTGCTTACAGTTTGCTCTTCCATATCTCCTGATTCATTCTCTACTTCCACCTTCACACTGCTCACGTTCTCATTCACCTCCAGGAACTTCTTGATATTCAGTCGGCTCATGAATGGGTTGCCCAGCACGAAGGTCTGCGTAGGAATATCCGATTTCAGCGTAATCTGATACTCGCTCTGCCCCACGAACACCGTGCGGTTCTCCGTCACTTCCTTGCCTTCCGACAGATACTTATATTCCATCGTCAAGTCGCCCTCCTGCGGAGAATCCGGTTCGTAGATGAAGCGGTTTATCTTATTTGCATCTTTCGTCACTGTTTCACTAGCCACTTTCTCCTGATCGTAATCCACGAAGTAACTATATTCTTTATGCGCCTTAGGCAGGCGAATACTGAACTTATTGGTAGCCGGCAGATTGCCGTTGTCTATCCACATAGAGAAGCCTTCACCCATGCCGTAAGGCTTAGCCACGGCATTGAAGTTGTGCGACCAGGTGGCCTCGTTCACGGCAAGCGTTTCATCATTCAAAACCGGATTTCCCTTGCTGTCTAGCGAATAAATCTTACCCGGATATGCAGCCGCCCAGAGGCGCTGGTAGATGCTCGGGTTGAAGCGCTGTTCCTTCCAGTTTTCTTCGTTCAGATCCTCGAAGTATTTCGCCTTCGTGGTGTCGGCAGGCATGAACATATCGCCCGTGTACATCTGCTTGAGCGGTGCACTCAGCAGATAGTAATGGTTCGGCTTCTGCTCCAGTTCTACCCATGCCTTGCGATAGTTGAGTGATGGCACGTTATCCACCGCCGAACGGGGTTCGAAGAAGATGTCCTTGCAGCAGTAGTCGGCTGGCTTCACTGGCGTGCCCAGCATTGGGAAGTTATCGGCATCCGACGAGATGATGGCGTTGGTGCAGCAGTAAGGCGAACCGTCGCTCCAGTTGTCCCACTTGTTCCATTCATTGGTAGATGCACTCGGAAGCCATCGGGTCTGTAATGGATGAACCTGATATACTACTGAAGAGAGTGGCGTCCAGCTGCCGTCGAAGAAGGTGAGCTGATATTCGCCCGGCTTCTTGGTGATATAAGAACATTTTATATTGTTCTTGGTGTCTGATGTAGAATGCAGAGACACAATGCCATTCTCTCCCGCATTCTTATCACCGAAGTAAAGATGATAATCTACTCCGGTCAATCCGGTAGCAGTTACGACAATCGTATCTCCTACGCATACATTGTTGACAACGATATCGTCTACACCATCTACGCACGACTGGTCGTCCTTACAGTCAGGAATACCATCATTATCAACATCACCACGCGTCACGAGTCCGTAGAATTTCTGCACATCCAATGCGCCTACAATTTTGCCTAAAGTAAATCGCACCTCGTCATACGCTTTCTTTGGCTGAAGGAAGAGGATATTCTTATCGCCATAACCCGCTACATTAGCGGAAATCACCTTCCAGTCGGTAAATTTATCTCCCGTAGAATTACCGTCTTTGAAGGTTTCTACCGTTAGCCAGTCTCCTACGTTTACGGCTGCCAGGAAAGTCTTGTTGTCAATGACTATTCCCAACTGATGATGATAGTCGAGTGTTCTACCCATCTTTACGGCGAATGTTTGACCAACTCCCAGACTTACCGTATTGGCAACCGCCATATAGGTATTCAAGTCATCATCCACCAGATAACCTAAGTTATCATCTACAGTAGCCACACTCACCGCTCCGCCAAATTTGGTTTCATTAGCATTGATGGTCGTATGTGAATGATTATGCGACATCACCATACTGCTACATGCAAGTGGCGAAGAACAGTCATCGGCAGCCTCCTCGATAAAGGCATAGTAGATACGGAGTTTAGAACCGCCCAGATTGAGTACACCCGAATTCCAGAGTTGGAACTCATCCATCTGAATCTGTTTGCCTTTGCTGTCGTAGGCTGGAACTTCGATAGAATATCTTATCTTTTGCAGCTTGTCTGAACCTCCGATATCTGCACCAATCGCATTGTTCTCATCTATCAGATGGCGATATACTTCCTTGCCTTGGTTATAGCAGCGTATCTGCAGGAATTGCAGGGCATGCAAATTGATTACTGTAGCATCAGCCTCTACCACAAAACCAATGCGCTTAGGTTGAGCTCTCTGGTCGGCATCCGCCTCTGATTCACCTTCGTGTCGGTCGGTAGCATCGTATATCAGTTGACCATCCTTACGGTGAATTCCGATGATGCAGAGGTTATCGGCAAGACTCAAGCCACCTATATATTCGGCATATTTATCATATTCACCCTTGATAATATTGTCTCTATCCTTGAGTTCAGAGATAGAAAGCAATGAGCCGGATGATTCGTGAATCTTAGGCGATACCTCGTAGAAATCTTCACCCAGTTTGTTGGCAAGTGGTTTGCCGCAAGTTGTATTTCCATCATTAAAACCACCTACGGTAATGGTGGTTTCATCATAACATCCGTCCTGAGCCGTGGCCCTGAAGGTATATTTACCGGGTTCCAGATTGGTAACTTGACCATCAGAGGTAACCTTTACAGATGTGGTGGCCTTGATGTCGTTGCCTTCCAAATCCCAGGCACCCGTCAGCTCCCATGTTACGCTTACTTTCGGATTAGAACGGAGAGTAAACGAAGTCTGCGATTGGCAGACATTGCTGCTGATGGTAGGATTGATGGGGCACCGGTGGGATACATCTGGAGCCATTCTTACGAATCCATAGTGGATGCCGATGGTGCCTGCGTTAACTCCGAGAACCGTAAGGAATCTGATTTCGCATCCTGAAAACGGCACCTTTGCCTTGATGCTCACCGTTCCGTCGCCAATCTGCACCAGCGAGAGGTGGAGCACCTGGGCAGAAATCGTTTCTTCCTGCACCTTGTTTCCCTTGTGGTCGAAGAGCAGCACGTTGACCCATGTTCCTGCATTGAGGCTCAGCAGGGCATCCATCTTGTATTTGAAGCCAGCCTCCATGCCAGCCTCGAATGCTTCGCCTTGCGGGTTCTTGTTGTTCTGCATCATAAACTTGGCTCCACCCTGGTAACCTATGTCAAGAAGAGGGACGATGGTGGCGAAATTGTCCGGATCATCATCTGTCATCTTCTTTATATCGTTGTCCAGGAAAGGCAGGGGGATGCCGAGGATAACAGGGCGCCAGCCTTTCATCTCTTTGAGCGCCACCTGCTTGTCGTCTTTGAAATATTCGTTGTATTTTTTGATGCCTCCATCGGTGATGGTAAACTCCGTAGATTTGCCCACGAAGGCATATTTGATTTTCAGAATATTCGCCACTTCTGCCTGAATGCCGCCCGAGCAGTCGAGAGTGATTTCATCGAAGAGCCAGTCGCTTTCTGCAGTCAGCATGGCGCAGATGTTGTCGGAACCCGGTATCTGGAGCAGCTTCAGCGTTACTCCCGAACCATCCTGTCCTTCTCTCACCGCCTTTACGCCCTTCAGTTTGCCGTCGCGATAGAATCCGATGGAGAATGCCTTGACTACATCGAGGCTCAGCACGCTGCTACCCGAGCCAGCCACGATGGTAAAGCCTGCCACCGTTCCCTTGGAATAGTAATTATCCATATCTTTTACACTTACTATCGGGTCTACGGTTACCCCTGCCCGTACCACGGAGTTCACCTGTGCATAGTTGTCGAGTGAATCGTCGGTAAGGGCGCCCATATCCTTTGCCCAGCTGCCTACGCCTACCACACCAATCAATTTGTTAATGGTGCACGATTCGCCTGTAAGGGCACGGCGGTTGCGCAGCTCACGGAATGTCATGTTGCCATATTTGGAGTCTTTGTTGAACTCCACAAAATGGTCTTGGTGCTTGTCGGCTGGCAGATCATCCCAGTTGTTGGTCCAGATGGGTTTCTTGCAGTTCATGAACGAGTCTCTAACGGCAGCACTCTCGAAATAGGGACTGGTGTTGTCATCCTTGGGTTGTGCCGCCTGGATAGAGGCGGGCACAACCATCAGGAATGCCAACAAAAATGATATGAAAGTTTTGTATATAAAATGCAGTTTCATTGTCTGTTTGATTTTAAAACATATCATAACGTCTTGATAATTCTCTTGATCTTATTCGAGCAAATGTCCGTCGTCTGTAAGTGTCTTTTGCTCATCGTATGTGAAGACATATTTATGGTTTCGCCTCAGATAGAAGAGGTTGCTGACTCCATCTACCACGATAACGCCCGTGGCTGCTTCAGAGGACATCATATCCTTTGCCTTTATCTGATAGTTGTGGGCGTGAGGATAGGCATCGAAGCCTATTCTCACGGCAAGATGTGTCTTGCCTGGCAGCACAAATGCCTTGAGAACCACTTCCTTACCTTCACCCGGAAATGGGGCATAGGCAATGGCGGTATAGGAGCCTCCCTTTTTTGAATATTTATTGATAGGTTCCCCACCCTGCTTAAAACCGTCGTAGCTGGTAAGAGGCATCTGGGTAAGCACGGTGTCGGCAAGTAGGCAATACCATTCCGTCTTCGCTATACTGTTGTGATGGGCGGGATGAGTGATATGAACCTCCACTTCTGCCATGCCTCTATAGAGTGTTCCTACAAGCGGCGTAGGGGTATTGTTTCCCAGATTTTCCTTCTGGTAATCAGCAGAAGAGATGATTGGATTTTGGGTATCATCCCCCTGCTGGTAGAGGGTGCCATAGAAGAGCTGCGGCACCGTGATGAGCTGGCGGCTCAAGCAATCTACATTATGCAGTAAGAGACCTTTTTTTTTCAGATAGTCAAGCCAGTTGCTGGGGGTGTCGGTTTTGCCATCATCGACCAGGTAACTCGCAAACGTGGCCTTGAACTCCTGAAATGTAGTACCTTTTTTTAAATTGAGCATTTCCGTGGTAACCACATTGTTTTCCTCATACTGCGGATAGGGCGATTTTTCCTGGCTATCGTAAGCGAGGGCAATGATGCGATATTCGTAGCCCCTGCTGATGCCGAAGGTGCCATTCACCACATAGTGCTTGTGGGGCTTTCCCGAAAGATAATCGTCTTCCTTGCTGTCTTCTACCGTGGGTTTTCCGGTAATCACCTTGTCGTTGGTAGGGTCGTACTCGAAGCCCTGGATGTCGTTGGCTGCGGCATCATAGGTTGTAGCATTTTCTCCATTGTTCTGAACTCTTCGGCGAAAAGCTATCAGCCTTACGGAATCGACGTTTTCGGTCTCGGCATATCCGTTGTCCTCGCCTATTGTGCCCGACGAGGAAGAGGATCCTGCACCAGGAGGAGCTACACGGGTGTTTCTGCCGTCTTGCTTGGCATTGCCATCGCTGCCGCTTAATCCGCCCAGAGTGATGGTGAAGGGAACAGTCGTAATCTCATCTTCGTTTTCCGAAGGCTGATTCATGCCTGCATCTCCATTGCTGCCATCTGGATAGGGTGGCAGATCGGCATCGCTGCTGCATCCCGCGGCTAGTGCGAGGAGAAAGCAAAAACCTGCCGCCATGCCTATCCTGATGGCATTCATCCTGATGGCGTTCATCTTGATGGAGCTTATCTTATATATGCTAAAACTTGATTTCTGCATATTCTATTTCCGTTTTTATGCTGTTTTGTAACGTTTATTCTGTCTCAAATTCATGCCTTTTCTCGAAGGCTGGTTCTATCTCAATCTTCACGTCGGTCATCACTGGCTCGTAATACTCCTTCAGGTCGTATGGCTGGTTCACAGTCTTGCTCTTGGCTCCCAGGCAATACAGGTGGTTTGCCTCGATAGGGAACTTGAACTTGTTGCCAGTAGTTGTTGACTTCCTGATGTTGTCGTACCTGTGGTGCGTTCCATCCGTGTAATGCAGATAGAAGGTGGTCTCGTTCTCTGCCGAGTTCTTGCTTTTCTGCATTTTTTCCTCTGGTGTAGGCATCATGAAGTTGCTCATCATGTAGCTGTTTGCCTTCCATCCTTTCTGGGAGTCTTCAGCTCGCTTGAATATGTTCTCGGTAGCATCTACGGTCCATCCGTTTGAGGGGGTGAGGTCGATGGTGCCCAACGTCTGATAAGTCAACGGTTCAGCATCTGCTGGTGCCTGCTTCTGCCTGATCAGCGTTTCGGTGGTGATGCCGGTGGCTACGATGGATAGAGAGGTGGGCTTGAAGGTAACGGTGCTCACGTCGCCTGCAGCATTCGACTCCACCTGTGCCGGGATGTTTTCTACGTAAATCATCAGTCCTGCCACGTTACGGCTGGCGGTCAGCGTGCGCTGGAAGTATTTTGTATCTTCCGTTACGAGCACGGGGGCATCCTCTTGGGTTTTCTCGTCTTTCAGAATGCCGCTAAACAGCTCTGTGGTATTGAGGATACCGAGTTTGGCGCTGTTTTTTGCCTGCTCAGTGAGGGCGATTCTTGCGTCCTCCAGTTTCGTTTCGTTTTCAGTGAATTTGGGTTCTGTAAGTACTTTCGTCGTTGCGTATTTGTCATCTCTTCCTATGGCTAGAAACTGGTAGTAGTAGCCGTTCTGCAGATAGGGATCGATGGTGTATAGATGCTGCTCGGGCATGTTCTGGTGCTCGGCAGAATAGTAGGGTTCTCTATTGTTGAATGCGTCAACGGAATAGTAACCATTCTTGGCTGCTTCCGGTTCAATAGGGATGCAATAGGTATATGCTTCTTCGGGGGTGCCCTTCTTTTCTGCGGGGCATCTGAAGACGTAGATTCTCATATCATTCACCTGCTGTGCTCCATCCCATGTATCAAGTTCTCGTGAGTCGGTAACATCGCCTGCGCTTACACCCACTGTCATGTCCAACTTCACGGCATGCGAGCCGTCGGCGAGGGTATCAGGCGCATCATTGCTTGCGCTGCAGCTCATTAGGAGACTGGCTGCGAGGATTATATTTATAGATTTTCTCATCATATTCGTCTATTCGATTTCAATGTTCGCCTATTCGATTTGAATGGGAATTGAGTATAAAATGAATAATAAATTAAATATTGTGATGTTGGGATAGTAAGGGATGCGAGTGCCTATAGCGGGCACTGTGCATCCCTTGGATATATTTTTCTTAATACTGCCTATTTTTTATAAGAGCATATAGTAAGATTAATCACCCAACTCCATCTTGTGGATAGCCTCCCAGTTGTCGTTCACCTTCAAGATGAGGTTCTGAGATTTGGTCAAGTCTTCTGGCTCGTCTTTACCTGGATCTGGAGTTGGTTTGTCTGGATCTGGATCTGGAGTTGGATTACTTGGATCTGGATCAGTTGTGCCATTTGAAGTCTTCACACCCAAGTTGTACATGTGGTTACGAACGACGTTGAAGATAGAAGCGTTTTCGTCTCTAACACCCTTTGTATCATCACTATTTACATCTGTAGATGGGATAGAAACAGTCCAGGACTTGATGATATTGCCTTCGGCATCCAAGAGCTGAAGCTCCATGGTGCTCTTGCCGCTAGTTAAATTAAATGGAATGACAAAGTTGCTTCCGAATACAGAACCCTTCACAACCTGAGTCTTTACATCATCAGGGTGCTTCCAGCTGGCATCTTCAGCATTCAGCAGACCGTCATTATTTTCATCACCATTAGGGAACCAATCATTCAAATTGATAGAGTAGAGCACATAACCATTGTCGCCACCTTCGAACAGTGCATCTGAAGTAGGTGCTGCTCCACTTTTAGAACCATTAACATAATACTTGACAGTGCTGCCAGTTGCTCCATTAGCTGTGAATGAGCTGTTGAAGTCTTTGAAAGTCAACATATCATTCTTATCTCTTACTACGAGACGAAGGGTCTTGGCAATTTTGCCATTCACACTTGCAGGAATGTTCTGGAAATAACCGAAGCTACCAGCTACCTGACGATGCAAGGTTACTGCTACGCCATTCTCCTCACCCTCAGTAAGGTTGGTGATTTTCTTATCATCGCCGATTGTAAGCGCTGCATCACCAGCGAATACTTCCTCTGCTTCTTTTTTGCCTGCCTTCAAGGTTGCAGTAATGTCACCGTAAGTAAGGCCAACTGCACTTGTTGCATTCAAAGAATACTCGTAGTCACTTTCATTGCTGTAACCTACAGCCATAACCTTGTAGTTACCTTTCTCCAGTCTATCATTACCCTTGAAAGTAAGAGTAAACTGGCGTCCATGTCCATGATTGTTATAAGTAGTACTCTTTGTCCAGTCCTGCGTTGCGTCTTTGACAATCTCCTTCGTATCTGCGTTGTAAATTACGACGCGAACATTCTGGATAGTCTGCAAAGCCTGTGAAGAATACAATGGGCGACCTGCACGTGTTGTCAAGCCATCACCGCTACTTGCTACCTGCAATACAATCTGCTGTACTGCCTCATTCTGGCCCACTGTGTTAACCACAGCGTCGTCGCTGCTACATGCGCCGAGCAACAAGCTGCTTGCTGCAAGCGCAAAAAACATACCTTTTTTCATAAAAAATAAATTTAAAAATTAAGTTATATTAATTATTAATCCAATATCATACCGTGAATTTCCTCCCAGTTGTCATTCACCTTCATATAGATGGTGAAGCGATTGCGGTTGGAATCGAACACGTACTTTAATACCGTAATCTTGTTGCGCTCCATGCTTACCTTCACGTCATCAGGTGACAACACAGATGAATTGCCGCCTTCGCCACTATTCTTATAGAAATTGACATCCACCACTGACTCTTCCTTCTGGAAAGAAGGAGCCAGGAAAATAGAGGTCTTGGTCTTGGCGCCAGCTTCAATTTCCGATTCATGAAAGACGCTGGTCTCTTCAGAATATTGGAAACTTGGATTTACGATTCCATAGAGCTGGCTTACTTCAGTATCCATCAGGTGATACCCCGCAGGAAGATTCTCTGTCCATATAACCAGTTTCCCCTTGGTGCGCTCCATCTCGCTGGTATAGCAATAATGGTTTTCATCATAGACGAGGGTATCGCAAACCTGATAAACATCATCGCCCTGACTGTGCTCCGGATGTAGCAACAGTTCGTTTTTATCCAGATTGAGTTCGCCTCGCTTCCTCATACCTCCCCATACCGTAAAGACGTATTTTCCGAAAGGCATGTCGGGGTCGAAGCTTACGGGATAGGCGAATCCGTCACCCTCTACTCCGAAACCTTTTTCTTCTACGACAATCTGCTGTGTACCGTCGTCGTTGAGTCGGCTCAAACGATAGGATAGAGTCGGGACGAATGATCTAAATGGCTGATTCTCATCTCGTTTCTCTTCGGGTGCAGTCTGTTCGACATTGAAATAATTCTTGTCTTTCACCTCGATGTTGATACGCAGAGGAGGACATTGGTCCAGATTTTCACGGACGCACGAGGTGAATGACATAGCCAGTGCCATGCCATATATGATAACTTTTAATCTTGTCATACGCTGTAATTTATTCTGTGAGTGCCTTCTGACTGATCAGAGTCTCTTCTACCTTCTGGCGGTTCAATATCTCTTCAGCTTCATCCACCTTTCCTTCGTTCTCGAGTAGGATGGCAAGATTGTTGGCTGCAATCTTCGACATAGGGTAATATTTCAAAGTCGTCTCATATACCTGCTTCTGCTTTTCTGCGCTCTCTGCAATCTGTGCCACATGCAGGAACTCATCTTCGCTGAAGGCATCTGGGCGGAGCTCGTACATCTGCAGCATTTCTTCATCGGTGGTGAAGTTCTTGATGATGTAGGTGTAGGTGTATTCCACGCTACGGCTCTTCTGCAGATACTTCTTCTTGATGCTGTTCCAGATAGGCAGGCGGCGGATATAGCGCTCCTGCACATCATCGTTGAAGTTGGCATATCGGGTCAGGATGTTCTTCACCATCGTGCTGTCGGCATCGCCGGCGGCCACCATCGCATCCAATACTGGCTGCCATCCTTCAGGGCGTGAACCGATACGGGCTATCTTCTTCACCTTGTCGCCATTCTCTATGTGCGCAAGCAGCCACTTCAGGGCTGAGTTGGCACGGTTGCGGGAAAGTGGGGTGTTAAACTTCAGCGGGCCGTCGGCTGACGCCAGACCATAGATGCCCAAAGAAGTGAGGGTAGCGAGGCTGTCGCTGAGCACTGGAGCTATATCGCTCAACATGTGGTCGAGCTCAGCCTGGTTGTTGCTCATCTTGAGATTGATATCATATTTATTGATAGCAAACTCAAGTCGTGCCACGCCCTTTCCTTCTCTTATCTTCGGCTTGATCTCGAAGGTATGCTTCATCCAGTTGAGGTGCAGTTGCTTCTTGATTTCCGGACGGAACACATCGGCTATCTTGGTATGGCTGATGGCACGGCATTCGCCGCATCCGTCGGCAGAAGCCACTGCCACAAGGCTTCCCTTATGGAAGTTGGCAGGCAGGGTAATGGTGTCGTTATATAACACGGACAAATCTACTTTGGTGTCCGTAACTCTCTGTGCAATAGAATCGTATGGGTCAGCAATGCTGTCGAGCACCCATTTACGTTCCATCTTCCTGCTGTAGATTGGCGCATCCAGCACTATAGGCTTGTATTTAGCCACGATGCTGTCGCTGTCTGTCAATACGGGTATTACGAAGAGACGGCTTCTCTTCGAGAAATAATGCTTCGGGATATGAACCTGAAGGTTGAGTGCAGCCTGATTGCTGCTATCTGGCAGGAGCATAAAGGAATCGGGAGTACATGTAATCTTTTTATCACTTACTATATTCTGTTTGCTGCATGAAGACATAACCGTCAGAAGAGCCAAGCCTACACCAGCTATAGCCAGATATACAAATTTGAGTTTCATTCTATCATCCATAATGTTCTTGTGATTAAATGATGCACTTTTTTTAAAAGATATAGACTAATGATAGTGCAGCCTTGGTAGGACCGATATAGTTCTCGTTCTTCTTTTCCTGGCACTTGATGCAGGGCAAGTTAGGGCTTTGCTTGTACCAGAGGTGTGCGTATCCCACACCGATGGCTGCCTCCAGGTTCCAGTGAGGGGATAGAATCCAGTCGTAACCGTATGTTACGCCTCCGCCAGCCAAGTAGCCATCGTAGAGCTTGCTGCCAAAACCTCCGTAGAATTGAGCACCATGCAGGTGGATACCTACAAAATGTCCTTCGTACTTTTCGCACAGCCAGTATTTCATTTCTGGCTGCACCAAGAGAAGGTGCATCTTCTTGTCTTCCCTGAATGTCCAGGGGTTGTATGCAACATCTGCTTCCAGGGTTACCTGGTTGCTGATTGCCTTCTCCACGCCCATATTGAGTGTGGTTGTCGCCCAGTAGAGTCCGTTCGTCTTCAAGGCGAAATCTTGTGAGTAACCTACTGTCTTAATTCCTAAAATAACAAACAGCAGAACTGCTTTCCTTTTCATTATCAATTACTATATTAATATTTGTACTGAATCTTACTGTTGCTTTGTTGTTAACCAATATAAACCTATTATGACTTATCAAATGGTCCTCAACATATATAAACTAATCCCTTTATATTACTTGGAGACTGATTTCCGATTGCAAAGGTATATAATTTTGTAGATTTTATAAAATCCCCCCCCATTTTAGTATGTTTTAATATTAATAAACGTGTTTTTAGTTAAATACCAGTTAAATTGAGGTGACGAGTGGATAACACCCAGGCACGCATACCTTCGGTCAAATCATGATAAGTCGCCTTCTCTGAATAAATGTGCTTGGCAGACTTCACTAACTGGTTTTCGATTTCCTATATCGCCCTTTTGTCGTAACTTTGCTGACAGTTACCGAATGGTGAACAGCGGGGTGAACACTTGCCCCAAGCATTCACCTTTTCGGCTCTGGGGTGAACCCTAGTAAAAAGAACTTTGTATATACAGCGCATGCTAGAAATATAAGAGTCTCTATTATAATGGGTTATATAGTGTTTTTAACACATTATTAACGCTAAAGGTTGGCATCGGGGTTCACCCTTCACCGACTTCATCGCCAAGTGTTCACCCACACTCTTTCGTAGAGAACGTTGCAAACAACAAAATAGTATAAACAACTGCAATTTTTAAACAAAATGAAAAAAGACCAAAACAACAACAGCATGAATGGGACAGCTACGATGCCATCGATCCTACGGATACTTTCGAGGACTAAGTATCTTACTTTCAACCCGTAAGTATCTTACTTTCAACCCGTAAGTATCTTACTTTCGACCCGTAAGTATCTTACTTTCAACCCGTAAGTATAATACTTAAACATCAAAAGCTATATGGATATAAGAAGCTATACAAAGCAGGAACTGGCTCTGCTCTATTTCCCCGATTCGTCACCCCGTGGTGGCAAGTGCTCATCTGATGCGTTGGATTTGTCGCAATCCCGAGCTTCTGCAGAAGCTCCGTGAGAGCGGATACGGCAAGAACAGCAAGAAAATCACACCTATGCAAATTTCCTATATTATCTATTTTCTCGGCGAACCATAGGCTTCCAAGTATGAGAAAGTATGAAGTGGCGTTTTCAGATTTCGTATCTTTGCATTGTCATTCAAAGAGGATGATGCTCCTACCCCAACGGGGGTAGAAGGATAAATGGAGGAAGAACAAAAAAAGCATGGATTAAACTCCATGCTCTTTTTTGCTTTTATATTTAATCTTGTCAAAACCTTCACCATACACACCGA
>ERZ779681.486-NODE-486-length-13708-cov-39.0133_pt1 | contig 13708 bp, 9 predicted proteins | sample MGYA00511905_ERZ779681 | MGnify/ENA primary metagenome ERZ779681 (study PRJEB29588, sample SAMEA2144578) | human gut metagenome | biome: human gut; feature: human-associated habitat; material: faeces | place: Denmark | collected 2008/2010 ... | reverse complement strand
ACTGAATGATATGGTCTGTTGTTGCTCTAGCATAATCCTTGTATTTTTCTACAAAAATACAAAAAATATTGCACATATGCAACTTTTGGGTACACTATTTCAAAGATCGAATGTTAAACTAACATAACCCATGAAGGGACTTTTTCAGTGCCCTCCCAGGGCTATGAGCTTCTGCCCATTCAGGGCGTATTGGGTAATTTCAACCGTACAGATCGAACTATTATGGATTTTTAATCCGCTAAAAGAAACGGAGCAAGAAGCGCAATCAGACTGAGTAATGTAAATTATCCTTACCTATCCAAAACAGAAACCAAAAGAGGCAAAAATCAGTGCTTTTTAGTGATTTTTCGAAGAAAAAAGCAAAATATGAGGGGTAGGATGATGTTTTACCCCCTCTACTAAGAGTGAAAAATGCACCTCCTCTGACTCGAAATCATGCTCCAAAGGTAGGTATTTTTGACAAATACAATGAATTTTGGATATAAAAAAGAGCACTAGAGCGGTGCAATGTACAGTATTTCGCACCAGAGAATGTAGATTATTATTATACACACATAAATGAAGCACAACTGATATAAACTTTCGTAATCGTCTCATACACAAGTAATTTAGAACTATCACATACTCTAACAAACAACCAATTAAAGCATTACACTTAGTGGGTCATTAGGTCAAAGTCATTTAGGGTCATTATGTTTTCCGAGAGTTAAAAAGTCACTATAGATATATATAAATAAATATTTATATATACTATAGCAGCCAAGTGACATTTACTTTTTCAAATGACCCTAAATGACATTGACACCAAATGACCCCTTTTCATTTCTTCAGCTACTGCCAAGTCTTTTCTTGCATTTTCATTGTTTCTGCAATAAAGTTCAGACAGAAAATCAATAGAACTTATTGTATTACTGCTGCTTATAGCTTTTCTCGCATAGAAAGTCAGGGTAAAAGCTTGCATTCTGCCCAAAAATGTTGTATCTTTGCACCGGCAATCGAAAGAACAGCCTTTTGTGCCTTGCTCAGGTCTTCTCTTAAGACCAGCACGGGTCATAAATGATGGCAGGCGCTGGTCATCAATGAAGACCCCGAAAACGGCAGGAACGGGGCGTTCTGGGGAGTTGCTTAAAGAAACAAAAATTTGAACAAGAAGAAAATAATATGATTACAGTTGATGGATTGACCGTAGAATTTGGCGGCACCACCCTATTCAAAGACATTTCCTTCCAGATCAACGAGAAGGACCGTATAGCCCTGATGGGAAAGAATGGCGCAGGAAAGAGCACATTGCTTAAGATCATCGCCGGTGTGAGAAATGCTACTCGTGGCACCGTTTCCGCTCCCAAGGATTGCGTCATCGCCTATCTGCCTCAGCATCTGATGACCGAAGACGGCAGAACCGTATTCGAGGAAACCTGTCAGGCGTTTGCCCATCTGCACGAAATGCAGGCTGAGATTGACCGCATCAACAACGAGCTCACCACCCGTACCGATTACGACAGCGATGATTACATGCAGCTCATTGAGAAAGTATCCTCTCTCTCAGAGAAATTCTACGCCATCGACATGACTCATTTCGAGGAAGATGTAGAGAAGACGCTGCTCGGTCTCGGTTTCGAGCGCTCTGATTTCAACCGCCCTACAAGCGAGTTTTCGGGAGGATGGAGAATGAGGATTGAGCTGGCAAAACTGCTCTTGAAATCGCCAGACGTACTGCTGCTTGATGAGCCAACCAATCATCTCGACATTGAATCTATCGGCTGGCTCGAAGACTTCATCATCAACAGTTCGAAAGCAGTAGTTGTCATCAGCCACGACCGAAAATTCGTTGACGACATTACAACAAGAACCATCGAAGTAACCATGGGTCGCATCTACGACTACAAAGCCACTTACAGCCAATATCTGGAACTGCGCAAGGAACGCCGCGAACAGCAGATGAAGAAATATGAGGAACAGCAGAAGATGATTGCTGAAACCAAGGACTTTATAGAACGCTTCAAAGGCACTTATTCTAAAACCTTCCAGGTGCAGAGCCGCGTGAAGATGCTAGAGAAACTGGAACTTATCGAAGTGGATGAAGAAGATACAAGTCGCCTACGACTCAAGTTCCCGCCGAGCCCACGAAGCGGTGCTTATCCGGTTCAGATGAGCGATGTGGCAATGTCGTTTGATGGCAAGAAGATTTTCAGCGGCGTGAATCTTACCGTAGAAAGAGGGGACAAGATTGCCTTCGTGGGAAGAAACGGAGAGGGTAAGTCAACGCTTGTGAAATGTATCATGGGTCAGCTTCAGAACGAAGGAAAGTTGGAATTGGGACATAATGTGCAGATAGGTTATTTCGCCCAGAACCAGGCTTCTCTGCTCGATGGCGAACTTACCGTATTCCAGACCATTGATGATGTTGCCAAAGGTGAAATCCGCAACAAGATACGCGATTTGCTCGGAGCCTTCATGTTTGGCGGAGAGGATTCTACCAAGAAGGTGAAAGTATTGTCGGGAGGTGAGCGCACCCGCCTTGCCATTCTCAAGTTGCTGCTGGAGCCGGTGAATCTGCTGATTCTCGATGAGCCTACCAACCACCTCGACCTGAAGACCAAGGATGTACTGAAACAGGCCTTGCGCGATTTCGACGGAACGCTCATCGTAGTTAGTCACGACCGTGATTTCCTCGATGGTCTTGTCAGCAAAGTTTATGAGTTCGGTCATGGTCGCGTCCGCGAACATCTCTGCGGCATTTACGAATTTTTGGAATCGAAGAAGATGGAAAATCTTCAGGAACTGGAGAAGAAGCAATAACCCCTATTCTATTGTTTTCTTATTAAAAAAATATTTCAAGCATAAAACAAAAAGTCCTGATGTTTCAAACAAACGAAACATCAGGACTTTATTTTTTCTATCTATTCGGGGAAACCATTCCCGAAAAATTCTATTCGGAAAAATTTCCTTCTGGGAATTACCAAAGCTCCAGGCGCTGGTTCTTAGGAATGAACAGCTTGTCGCCCTGCTTTACGCCAAATGCCTCATACCATGCATCGATATGAGGAAGCGCACCATCAACACGCCACTTGCCGAGAGAATGAGGATCATTCTTTACGCGGTTGCGGATTTCCTTATCAGTAATATTCTGTCCCCAAACACCTGCATAGGCGAGGAAGAAACGCTGGTCAGGAGTGAAACCATCCTTGTTCTTCAATGGCTTCTTGGCTGTAGCATTCTTGAAGGCATTGTATGAAACCATCAAACCACCGTGGTCGGCAAGGTTCTCACCGAGGGTGAAACGGCCGTTGGCATTCAGATCAGGCAATACCTTGATGTTGCTGAAGAAATCAGCATACATATCAGCACGCTTGTTGAAACCTTCTGCATCAGCTGCAGTCCACCAGTCCTTCAGATTACCGCTAGCATCATACTGACGACCCTGATCATCGAATCCGTGAGTCATCTCATGACCGATTACTACGCCGATAGCACCATAGTTGAATGCTGCATCAGCCTTAGGATCGAAGAAAGGATACTGGAGAATACCAGCTGGGAAGCAGATCTCGTTGGTAGTAGGATTATAGTAAGCGTTCACAGTCTGAGGAGTCATGTACCACTCATCCTTATCTACTGGCTTTCCTGCCTTCTTTGCAATCTCCTTATCGTTGGCAAACTTGCGGCAAGCCAACACGTTCTCATAATAGCTCTTAGATGGGTCGATGCTGAGCTTGCTGAAATCAGTCCACTTGTTAGGATAACCAATCTTTACATAGAACTTGTCGAGCTTGTTGTGAGCAGCTTTCTTTGTAGCATCGCTCATCCAGGTCTGAGCATCGATACGCTGACCGAGGCTGATCTGAAGATTCTTCACGAGTGTCTCCATCATCTTCTTAGAGCTTTCTGGGAAATAGCGCTTGCAGTAGATGCGACCGAGTGCCTCGCCCAACTGAGCCTCTACCTGAGTAGTAGCGCGCTTCCAAAGAGGATAATCCTCCTTACGGCCACTCATAGTCTTTCCGAAGAATTCGAAACGGGCTTCGCGAATCTCATCGCTGAGGTAAGAAGCAGAACTATTAATGATGTCCCACTCCATCAAAGCCTTCAATGTGCCTGCACATTCTGCAGCTGCCACCTTGTCATAACCGGCGAAGAAAGCAGGCTGACCTACGATCATCTCCTTGAGATTTTCGCTCTTGATTCCCTCGGCGTTGGCAAGTGCCTCGAGAGGAATGTTAGGATAATTCTCCTTGAATTCTGCCAAGGTCATCTTGTTGTAGTTGGCCTGAGGATCACGAAGTTCGGTACGGCTCTTTGAGAAAGTAGCGAGCGTTGTTTCGTGAAGGAATACGGCAGAAGCCTTCTTGGCAGCTTCATCAGCAGAGAAACCATAGAGCTGGAACATCTTGCTGAGGTAAGTCTTATAAGCCTCACGGATAGCTACAGTTGCAGCATCGTTGTTGAGGTAATAATCCTTGGCACCGAGAGTAAGACCGCCCTGCATCAGGATGTAGATGTTCATGGTTACGTTCTTCTCATCGGCATCGAAACCTGAGACATAGCCCAAACCGAGACCCATCCATGCATACTTAACCTGAAGCTTCTGAAGCTCGTCCTTGGTCTTGGCAGCTTCAATCTCATCCAACAGAGGCTTTACTGGAGCGATTCCAGCCTTGTTGCGGCTGTCAACATCCATAGAGAGTTTGTAGAAATCAGACAATTTCTGCTCGATGGTTCCAGCCTTGTAAGTCTTCTTCTGGAGTTCAGAAAGAATGGTGTTGATGCGCTTGTTGTTGTTCTCAGCCAGCCGTTCAAAACTGCCATAACGGCTGTAAGCGGCAGGAAGAGGATTGTTCTTCTGCCATCCGCCTGTAGCAAACTGATAGAAACTGTCTGCTGGCTTCACTGTCTGGTCGAGATTGCTCATGACAAGACCCGATTTATTCTGAGCATCAGCGCCTAATGGCAGAGCTGCGATCAGCATCATCGGTAAGATCATTTTCATTTTCATTTTCTTCTCTTTTATATATTAATGTTATTATTATTTCGAAACTTCTTCCAATTCTTCCGAAAGGAGCATCCAGCGCTCGTTCTCCTCATCGAGACTCTTCATGAGTTCGGTGTATTCGGTCACGAGTTCCATGTTGGTTGCATTTTCCGGTTTCATCAGGAGTTCATCAATCTCCTTCTTTCTAGCTTCCAGTTTCTCTATCTTCGCCTCACATTCCTTCACGGCTTTCTCAGCCTTACGTATCTTCTTCTGCTGTTCCTTATGTTCAGCGTAGCTCTGCTTGCCGGATGTGGCAGAGGCAAGACTGTCGGCTGTAGAACCTGATGCGACAGAAGAGCCGGAAGTATTGGCAGAAGGCGAACCGGCAGAAGCCATGCTCTGGTTGGCAAGAGCCTGATTGATGTTCTCGGCATTATGGGCACGGAGATAATCGTAAATACCACCGAGATGCTCACGAACCTTGCCGCCGCCAAACTCATAGACCTTATCTACCAGACCATCGAGGAATTCACGGTCGTGGCTCACGATGATGGCCGTTCCATCGAAAGCCTTGATGGCTTCTTTCAGCACATCCTTCGACTGCATGTCGAGGTGATTGGTAGGCTCATCGAGAATGAGAAGATTCACCGGTTCGAGCAGGAGCTTGATCATAGCCAGTCGGCTGCGTTCACCTCCACTCAGAACCTTGACAAACTTCTCTGAAGTCTCGCCGCCAAACATGAAGGCGCCCAGGAGATCGTTCACCTTCAGACGCATTTCGCCTGTAGCCACATTGTCGATAGTCTGGAAGATGGTAAGATTCTCATCCAAGAGCTGCGCCTGATTCTGGGCGAAATAACCAATCTGCACATTATGACCAATCTTGAGAGTACCGGTGAAAGGAATCTCCCCCATAATACATTTTACCAGGGTAGACTTACCCTCGCCGTTCTTACCCACGAAAGCCACCTTCTCGCCACGCTTGATGGTAAAGGTAACATGGTCGAAGACGGTGTGTGCGCCGTAATCCTTGCGCACCTCATCGCAGATGATAGGATAATCGCCACTTCTAAGACAAGGAGGGAATTTGAGGTGCATCTGCTTGTTGTCAACCTCATCCACCTCGATAGGAACGATTTTCTCGAGCTGCTTGATTCTGCTCTGCACCTGAACCGCCTTGGTAGGCTTGTAGCGGAACCGCTCAATGAAATCCTTGATGTCGGCAATTTCCTTCTGCTGGTTTTCGTAAGCACGGAACTGCTGCTCGCGGCGTTCAGCACGCAACACCACATACTCATCGTATTTCACCTTATAGTCTTCTACCCTTCCGCAAGTAATTTCGAGGGTACGGTTAGTTACATTGTTGATGAAAGCACGGTCGTGGCTCACCAGAACCACAGCCTTTGCACTCTGCGCCAGAAACTGCTCCAACCACTGGATACTTTCAATATCAAGGTGGTTGGTAGGCTCATCGAGGAGCAGGACATCAGGCTTCTGCAACAGAATCTTGGCAAGTTCGATACGCATTCGCCAACCGCCGGAAAACTCCTTGGTTGGGCGCTCAAAATCATCGCGCGTAAAGCCAAGACCGCTCAAGGTGCGCTCTATCTCAGCCTCATAGTTTTCGCCACCCATCATCATGTAGCGTTCATGTTCCTGGGTAAACTTCTCTACGAGCTGAGCATAGCTTTCGCTCTCATAGTCGGTGCGGTCGGCCATTTCCTGCTGCATCTTGTCCAGACGCGCCTTCATCTCGGTATTATGGGCGAAAGCCTTGCGGGTTTCCTCCTTCACGGTCGTATCGTCCTGCAGTTTCATCACCTGTGGCAGATAGCCGATAGTGGTTTCGTTAGGGATAGCCACAACGCCATCAGTAGGTTTCTGCAAACCGCAGAGAATCTTGAGCATCGTAGATTTTCCGGCACCATTCTTACCCACCAGGGCAATGCGGTCGCGGTCGTTGATGACGAAACTTACATCATGAAAGAGAGGCTTGACGCCAAACTCTACTTTCAGTCCTTCTACTGAAATCATCTATTTTAATTTATAATTTACAATTAATAATTTATAGTTTTCCTAACTCCTTTTACGGAATGAGCAGGGATGAATCTCCATAGCTCAGGAAACGGAAATCATGCGAAAGAGCATAATCGTAAACCTTCTTCCAGTCGCCCTTGAGGAAAGCACTCACCAGAAGCAGGAGTGTGCTCTGAGGCTGATGGAAATTGGTGACCAGCATCTTCACAATCTTATACTGATAGCCAGGAGCAATGATAATCTGCGTGCTGGAATGGAGAGCCTCCAAGCCGTTGCGGTCCAGATAATCGATGATTGCCTGGATAGCCTGCATCGGAGTGATTCCATCTACCAGATTGCCATCTTCAGAAAGCTCGTAAGGATCCCACTGTTTTACGTGCAGATCTTCTTCATTTGCCTCAGGATGCTTCAGCAGATGAACACCCATGTAATAAAGGCTCTCGATGGTACGGACGCTGGTGGTTCCTACGGCAATGACCCGGCACTCGTGCTTGATGAGTTTTTCCAGACTGCGGCGATGAACAACAATATATTCCGTATGCATCTGATGGCCTTCGATTTCAAGACTCTTCACCGGTTTGAATGTGCCGGCTCCTACATGCAGGGTTACTTCTTCGCGGTCGATTCCATGCGCATCAAGATCCTTGAGAACCGCATCGGTAAAGTGAAGTCCGGCAGTTGGAGCAGCCACACTTCCCTTGATTTTAGAATAAACCGTCTGATAGGTGGTCTTGTCACTCTCCTCTGTCTTGCGGTTGAGATATGGAGGAATAGGCAACTCGCCTACTGCTTCAAGAATCTCAGCGAAAGACACCTTCTCGTTGTCCCAATCGAAGTCAACCCAGTAGTTGGTTCCTCCGCCTTTGGCAACCATTTTCTGCGCCTCAGAACCGAGAGCATCTCCGCGTCGCATGGTAGCGCTAAGCGTAAGCTTGTGGCCCTTGATTTCGAAATCACGCTTCAGGCTTCCCTCTTTCCATTTCTTCAGATTACCGATCATGCAGAGCCATGAACAATGTCCGGTGGTCTGGAACATGAGTTCATAATCAGTAGGTTCTGCAGGCTCCATCAAGAAAACCTCAATAAGCGCACCTGTTTCCTTGCGGAAGTGCAGACGCGCTTGTATCACCTTGGTATTGTTGAATATCATCAAGGCTCCTTGAGGGAGATATGTGGGAAGATGATGGAAAACATCATCGCTTACCTCGCCGTGCTTATAGACCAGCAGTTTGCTGTGGTCGCGCTGGGCAATAGGGAATTTTGCGATGCGCTCATCCGGTAAATCATAGTTATAATCACTAATCTTAATGTGTTTTGTATCCATTATTTATTTTACTTTTGAACTTTCTATTTTGAACTTTTATTTCTGTACTAAAGATAAGCCATCTGACAGGTGGCATAAAACACAACCATGATAAGGGTAAATATCACTACGGTCATGATTTTATCTACATCATCATAGTCGTAACCCGTACTCGTATACTGGTTGGAAATATACTTAATCTTTGGGGAGATGCGGTAATACATCCTGATGTAGATAAGATAGACGACAACTCCCACCACAGCTCCGATAGCCAGACCGCAAAGAATGTCGACCGGATAATGAACACCCAGGTAAAGACGGGTCCAACAGTTTACGAGCGACCATAATAACAGGGTCCACGTAACCAGTTTGCTGCGGATGAGCAACGAGAAGAAGATGGCTAACGAAAGCGTATTAGCCGCATGAGCCGAACAGAAGCTGAAACTCTTGAGGCGCATATTGTCAACCACCTGAACCGTATACTTGAACATCGGGTCGCTGGAAGGTCTGCATCTTTCAGCCAGCGGTTTGATGATTCCATCCACCAGTCCATCAGCCAGAAAGATACAGAGCAACGCTCCTCCTACCACGAGTGCAATCTGGCCCATCATCTCGTTGTTTCTTATCACAACAACGAAGAGGACGATATAAAGCGGAATCCATGTCCAGCCCGACGTAAGCGCCATCGCCATCTGATCGAGCCAGACATTCTCGCTGCCGTTAAACACATGCAACAGCTGCATGTCAAAATCTTGTATCCTACTAAAATCCATTCTCTTTATTTTAATCAGATTTTATCTTAATCAGATTTCCTCAATTGCCTTGGTTTCAATCCAGCCTTCTCTGCCGTCTCCTACCTTGATTTCACGCCAGCCTTTCATCGCCTTATCGGTAATATCAACGCGGGTTCCTTCATGCAGCAGGAAGAGGTCAACGCTCGTCTTGGCTGGAGTCTTCTTCACATTGACAGAAGGAGCGATGATGATGGCTCCCGTACGGTTGATGAGCATCTGCCGCTGCTGGTAAGCAAAGAGATTGCTCAGCAGGAAGACAGCCACGAAGAAGATTCCACCGAAGAAACCAATCTTGCGCAAAACGATATGCGAACCGAAGAGATAAACCAAGACCAGAACCAGCGCCATGATGATGGCTATGATGCCTGTCTTAGCCCAACAGTCAACACTCGTAAAGTTGACCAGCGCCTTCCACCAGGTTACGAAGAACATCTCGCTTTCCGGAGTAATCTTATCGATGGTCTTGCTACGTGCAAACTGCAGGTTGAAGCTGATGTCTTCATCGCCTGGCGAAAGCAGATGGGCACGCTCATAATTGAGCACAGCCTTGGTAATATTGTCTGTACGGTAATAAGCATTGCCCAAGTTATAGTAAACTTCGGCAGAAACACCATAGTTGTTCAATATTTCCTCATAGTCGCGTATGGCCTGCTGATAGTTACCTTTCTGATATTCCGTATCAGCATTGTTCTTGGTTACAGCGCCTGCAGAAACCGAGCAGCCCAACATTACCATGATCATCATGACGAACGAATATCCGGTTGCACTCTTCTTGCGCTGCTTACGCGTTGCATTGATAGCATTTTCTATATCCATAATAGCAGTCATTGCTGATTCGAATGTACGGTTCATATTGCCGGCAGGGTCGCCCGGCGCATAGCGTTCAAACTCACATTCATCGAGCGCAGTTGTAAACTTCTCGATAGTTCTCTCCTCTACACAATGTTTTTCGAGCATAGCCTGGATGTTTTCACGTGAGAGCTTTTCGGCTGGCATGTTGAGCTTGTAGCTTACATAGCCCCACAAAGCACGGAGCACTTCATCGTAGAATTCTTCCTGCTTGCCACCGAGCATCAGCAGATGAGCCTTCTTCAGGCGCTTGGTTGCTATCTTGTTTGCCTTGTTGGAACGGACCTTTACAAGGTCGGCATTCTCGAGGGCACGGCGGCGGAAAACAATGAGCAGGGCAAAGAAGGCTGCCAATGGAACCAGCAGACTGGTCCAGTAGCCGAAGCTTCCGTAGAACATATCGTCAATATCATGGAGCTTAGACTTGCCCAGTTTCAGCGCATGAATGTCCTTATCCTTGTTGCTGAAATCTGAGGTTTCATTGTCTGAAGTTCCATCACCCTTCTCTACATTCAGCGTAAACGGCTGGGTCTTGATTGTCTTATACTTGTTAGCCGAAGTATCATAATAGGTGAATTCTACCGCAGGAATGGTATAATTTCCCTGATTACGAGGCACAGCCAGGAAGTCATAAATCATATTGCCTTCTACGCCATTGGCTGTAAGGCGGGTCTTGTCTGTCACCTTCGCATCGTACTTGTCAAAATCCTTAGGGAAGGTAATGACAGGCTGCTTGAGCAACTTCAGGTTTCCGATTCCTCCTACCACTACACGAATGGTGATAGGTTCGCCAGCCTTCACTTCCTTCTTGTCGATGGAAGCACTAATGTTGAATTTACCAACACCTCCCGAGAAGTTGGCAGGGCGCTGAGGCAATGGATCAACCTGAATTTTCACACTAGGAGCTATAATATCTTTCTTTACTTCAACATAACCGGAACCGCCATTGAAGAAAGCTTCCATCGGGTCAACGTTTCTGTTCTGCTGAACTACGATTCCCTTGAAGGTAATAGCTGGAATAGTGAGGCTTCCCGTCATCTGCGGATACATGACATACTGGCTCCATGTAACGCATCGGTAAGGTCGGCCGTTTACGGTTTCAGTATGGAAGGTCTTCTGCTGAGGCAGTGGAACTTCCTGGTTGTGGAATCCCTTCAGGTCAGGCATCTTGCCTTCCAGCTGGGTAAGGTCTACCTGCGTGTAAACCTTATAGGTAAGGAGCACCGGTTCCTGTTCGTGAACACGTCGCTTGTTGGCTGTAACCTTGATGAAGAGGTCGCGGCCTGATATTCTTGATCCGGCAGTTCGCATACGTGGTTCATTATAATCATTCTGTCCGTGCATGGAAGGTGCGCCGTTGTTGCGTGCAGCATGGCCAGAAACCGTAATCTTAACCGGATGGGAAGAGAGTTTCTTACCATTTACGATGGCATGAGAGGCACCAATGCCAAAGGTTCCGTTCTTAGCTGCGTAGAGCGTATAGGTAATGGTTACCGACGATGAAGAGGAAGTATGGCCATTGATCATCTGATAACTGGACTGCGATGAGGTGTAAGGACCTGCGATTACTTCAAGTCCTTCTCCTACTCCGCCCAGACGGAATTCCTCTACATCACGTGTATTGATGGTATAGGCCACACGGAAGTTTTCTCCCGCCGCCACGTGTGTTGGTGCCGACACACTGATATGCTGGGCTTTCAGCTGCAAACTGAAGCCCAGAAGCATTGCCCATATAATAATAAACCAACCTATATGTTTCATCTTCTAAATTTATTATGCTCGTTGTATTATTTTACTTTTTACCAGTTTTTCTCATATTGCTTTCTGCGAGGCTGACTCATCGCTTTCTGCATCTTGCGCTTCGTATCCTTCTCCTGCTGGATGGCAGCGTTCAAGAGTTGTTCAGCATTATCTTTGCTCATCTTGTCCTGATTGTTCTGATTCTGCTGATTGTTCTTATTCTGGTTGTTCTTATTTTTGTCGTTCTTGTTCTTGCCTTTATTCTGATCTTTGTTCTGATCCTTATTCTGCTTGTCTTTGTTCTTGTCCTTGTTTTTATCCTTCTTGTTCTTATCGTTCTGCTTGTTCTGCTTCTGGTTTTTAAGCAGTTTCTTGCAGAGGGCAAGATTATATCGGGTTGCATTGTCCTGCGGATTGCAGCGCAGGGCGTTCTCATAACATCCTATGGCCTGCGCATATTGCTGATGCTGCTGCATGACCACACCCATGTTGTGGTAACTTCTGGCGCGTCGCATCTTGTTCGTTTCCAGTTTCGAAGCATTCTCAAACTGTATCATCGCCATTGAATCCTTCTGCTGCATCATCAGGGCGCAACCCAGATTATAGACAGCCTGCGCATTCTTCTGGTTCTTGGAGATAGCCTTGCGATATTGCGTTTCGGCTGCAGCCCACTTCTGTTTATGATAGGCGCGGTTTCCCTGGCGGATGAAGTTGCGGTCGTTCTGTGCTCCCACCTTCGCCAAGCCCAGCACCATCAGGGCAAAAACCAATATATATCTTAAATATCTCATTCTTATTATATAATAATGTATAAACGTTTATCAGAAAGGCTTCTTGATGTCTTTCTTAAAAAACTTGATGTTTCTGAGCAAAGGATTCTTTACCTCCAGCAGACAGATTTCGATGATAAGCAACAGGATGACAAGAATACCTACAGCCTGGAACTGTTCATCATAGGCGCTGTAAACCACACTCGTTACATCGCCTTTCTGCAATTTGGCAATATCATCATTCAATGCTCTTTCCGCATCGCTGGTATTATCTACATGAATGTACTGACCCTTGCCAGCCTGGGCAAGTTCCTTGCACATCTGCTCATTCAGGGCGGTCATTACGGTGTTGCCCGCATTGTCCTTCAGATAAGAGCCGTCGCCCATAGGGATTGGCGCTCCCTTGGTGTTTCCAATGCCCAGAATAAAGACATTGATTCCTTTCTTGTTGGCAGCAGCCGCTGCCTCCTGTGCGCCAGGCTCATGGTTTTCGCCATCGGTAATAACGATGATGGCTCTGCCCACATTCTCCTGCTGGGTGAAACTCTTGGACGCCAAATCGATGGCTGCTCCGATATTGGTTCCCTGGGTCTGGATAAGACCAGGGGTTATGTTCTGGAGAAACATCTTTGCCGAAACATAATCGGTGGTGATTGGCAACTGCACGAAAGCATCGCCTGCAAAGACGATGAGTCCAATCTTGTCGTTGTTAAAGTTGTCGACCAGATTTTCGATAAGCATCTTACTCTTGTCCAAACGGGATGGAACCACGTCCTGACAGAGCATTGAATTTGAAATATCGAGGCAGATGATGGTTTCAATACCATGTCGCTTATCGTGAGAAATCTTGCTGCCCATCTGCGGGCGAGCTACCATCACGATGAGAAGCGCCAAGGCTGCGAGCATCAGCACAAACTTAACTGTAGGGCGATATTTGGAGATGTTGGGCATGAGCTGTTTCAGAAGTTCCGGATCGCCGAGCTTCTTCAGTTTAGCCTTTCTTCTTCTCCATCCTATCAGTCTGATCAGAATCAGTACTGGTATAATCCACAACAGCCAGAGAAATATAGGATCTTCAAATCTTAACATTTTCTATTCTAATTATATCTTCTATTCGATTAATATCTTCTATTCGATTATCCGATAATCAGTTACTGAACTTTCGCAAGTTTTGCCCCACACGCCCTGAAAGGGCAGAAGCTCCTAGCCCAGGGCAGCGCCCTGGGTTATTACGGGCGCTAGCCTA
>ERZ779681.484-NODE-484-length-13734-cov-1.94912_pt1 | contig 13734 bp, 10 predicted proteins | sample MGYA00511905_ERZ779681 | MGnify/ENA primary metagenome ERZ779681 (study PRJEB29588, sample SAMEA2144578) | human gut metagenome | biome: human gut; feature: human-associated habitat; material: faeces | place: Denmark | collected 2008/2010 ... | reverse complement strand
GCAGCAGTCGGAGCCCAGGAACCATTTTCGATCAGGGCAACTTTACGGTTCTGGTATGCCTTATGGGATAAGCGGTTTAAGAAATCTTCCATTGGAGGAAATACACCGGCATCATAAGAGGCTGCGGCAAGAACCAGCTTGCTGTAACGGAAAGCATCTTCAATTGCTTCTGCCATGTCATCTCTAGACAAGTCTGTAAATGCAACTTTGGCAGCACCCTTTTCTTTTAAGATCTCCACCATTTTTTCTGCGGCAGCTTTGGTATTGCCATGAATGGAAGCACATGCAACCAGGACACCTTCATCTTCCGGCTGGTAGCTGCTCCAGGTATTATATTTGTCTATGTAGTATTCAAGATTATCTTTTAAGATTGGCCCGTGAAGCGGGCAGATCATCTGAATATCCAGATTGGCAGCCTTTTTCAGTAAGGTCTGAACCGGCGTACCATATTTTCCAACGATATTAAAGTAATAACGTCTGGCTTCACAAGCCCAGTCTTCGTCATGGCTAAGTGCACCAAATTTGCCGAATCCGTCTGCAGAGAATAAGATCTTTTCTGTGGATTCATATTCTACCATAACTTCCGGCCAGTGAACCATTGGAGCCATGACGAAAGTAAGTTTGTGTTCACCAAGATCTAATGTGTCATTTTCTTTGACTGCGATCGAACGTTCTTCTAAGTTGTCGATATCAAAGAATTGCGGAAGCTTGCCTTTGCTTTTGCACTCAATACAAGTCTGGCAGCCGGATATCGGTCGGCAAACTGTTTAATGTTGGCAGAATGATCCGGTTCAAGATGAGAAATGACTAAGTAATCCGGTGTTCTGCCTGCAAGGGCATTGTCTAAGTTCGCAAACCATTCATCGGTTTTTCTCGCATCTACGGTGTCCATTACTGCAATCTTCTCGTCTAAAATGATATAAGAATTGTAAGAAACACCGTTTGGAATAATATACTGGCTTTCAAATAAATCTAAAGTGGTGTCATCGGCACCGATGTATTTGATCGCGTTGGAAATGGTTGTGTCGCTCATATGAAAATCCTCCTTGGTAATAGTATGATTGTTAGTTTGTTCGCATAATGTATCGTTTAATAATTTCTTCAATATTATAAACCGATGCATACGGTTTTGCAATTGCACTTTTAGGAAGTAAAAAGTAAAAATAGACTTCGGGACTCTTTTTTCATTTCTTGTATTCCCCCTCAAAGTTTGGTATACTTATGACAATAATGCAAACATCATCATACAATATAAAAGCAGTTTGCAAAGCACGAAGCATTTTGCAAACTGAAAGATGATCAGGAAGGAGTACTGCAATGGGTAAATTAAATATCGCAGTTATATTCGGTGGACAGTCTTCAGAACATGATATCTCCTGTATATCGGTTCAGACCGTGGCAAAAGCAATCAATTTGGAGAAATACGACATCACGTATATTGGAATTACAAAGGAAGGACACTGGTTACATGCAGAGTCTTTGGAAAGTATAGCAGATGGCAGTTGGGAAAAGAGTACGACAGAGGCAGTTATTTCTCCGGATGCAACGAAGCAGGAAGTGATCCTGTCGGGTGCAGATGGTGTGACTACTAGACACATAGATGTCATTTTCCCGGTCATGCATGGTATGTATGGAGAGGACGGAACGATTCAGGGATTATTTGAGATGAGTAAGATTCCGTATGTTGGATGTGGTGTGCTTGCATCTGCGGTTGGAATGGATAAAGTATATACCAAGATCATTGTAGATGAATTAGGAATAAAACAGGCAGATTATGTATTAGTCAGAGCTGTCGAGGTAGAGCGTGCCAATGCAGGCAATGGCAATGTGACAATGGAAGAGTTGGCAGACAGAGTAGAGGCAAAGCTTTCGTATCCGGTATTTATTAAGCCGAGCAAAGCAGGTTCTTCACAGGGAGTAAGCAAGGCACATGACCGGGCAGAACTGATCGCAGGATTAGAATTGGCAGCAAAGCATGACACGAAGATATTGGTAGAACGTAATATTATCGGAAGAGAGATTGAGTGCGCAGTATTGGGAAGTGCAGCCGATGTAGAAGCATCCGGTGTGGGTGAAATATTAGCTGCGGCTGAATTTTATGATTTTGATGCCAAATATACGAATGCGGAATCAAAGACGGTCATTTCTCCGGAACTTCCGGAAGGTAAGACAGATGAGATCCGGGAGGCGGCAAAAGCAATCTTCGCAGCAGTAGATGGTTATGGTCTGTCGAGAGTGGATTTCTTCTTAGAGAAGGATACCAATCATGTGATCTTTAATGAGATCAATACATTGCCGGGATTTACATCGATCAGCATGTATCCGATGTTGTGGAAAGCACAGGGGATTGATATTGAAGAACTTGTGCAGCAGCAGATCGATCTGGCATTTGAACGCCGCTATTAAGATCCGGGATATCAACCATATGAAACAATGAACAAAGGGCGAAATATTTTGTGAACTTTAAAAGGAGAACAGATATGAATAATCCGATAGGTGTCTTTGACTCCGGTGTCGGTGGTCTGACAGTTGCAAGGGAGATCATGCGGCAGCTGCCGGGCGAGGATCTTGTGTATTTTGGTGATACGGCAAGGGTTCCTTACGGCTCTAAGTCAAAGAATACAGTATTAAAATATAGCCGTCAGATCGTGCGGTTTCTGCGTACCAAGGAAGTGAAAGCAATTGTGGTGGCGTGTAATACAGCAAGTGCACTTGCTTTGGATGAGATTGCAGCAGAGATTGATATCCCGATCATTGGTGTGGTGAAGCCGGGTGCGAAGATGGCGGTGGAGACAACGAAGACGGGCAATGTTGGTGTCATCGGAACAGAAAGTACGATCAAATCCGGCATTTATAATGATTATATCCGGGAATTGAATCCGGACATTACGGTTGTCAGTAAGGCATGTCCGTTGTTTGTTCCGCTCGTAGAGGAAGGGCTGTTAGAGGATCGTGTAACGGACGATATTGTAGCAAGATATTTACAGGAGATGAAAGAATATCATGTGGATGCATTAGTGCTTGGCTGTACGCATTATCCGCTGATCCGTAATACGATCAAACGATTTATGGGAGACAGTGTGCACCTGGTCAATCCTGCATTTGAGACAGCCAAAAGTCTGAAAGAATTATTGACGGAACAGGGGTTGTTGAACACCAGCCGGAAGAAACCGGAATACGAGTATTATGTAAGTGACGGTGTGGAGAAATTCATTGCATTTGCAGACAGTGTATTGCCATGTCATGTGACCGATACACAGGTAGTGGATATAGAAAGCTATTAGAATTGGGAGTAAGGATATGACAAAAGATGTCTTAGTTACAATTTCAGGAAATCAGTTTGCAACGGATGAAGGTGCGGTAGAAGTTGTCACAACAGGCACATACTATATGAAAAACGGCAAACATTATGTGCTTTATGAAGTGCAGTCTGAGGCAAACGGACCGGTCACAAAGAATCGTGTGAAGTTCCATGACGGTCATTTTGAAATGACCAAAAAAGGAGAACATAATGGATTTTTATCCTTTGACCGGGATCAGAAGACAACGAATATCTATCAGTCGCCGGCAGGACCATTGCATGTGGATGTGGCAACCAGTCAGTTGGATTTTACAGAAGCGGATACAGAGATTTCCGTGAAAATAAAATATGCACTCGAGATCAATTATCAGTTTATATCCGAGTGTGAAGTGGATTTTAAGATACAGGCAAGGGCTGCGGAATGAAGAAGAAAAAGGGAAAAACACCAAAGTATTTCGAAAATCACAAATATGAACATTTCCTTGGAATAGAGAGTACGGAGATTGTGTATAACAATCGTTATAATGATGATTATTTTCGATATGAGCCTACCAGTTACAGTGGGCTCATTTGTGCATTTGATGCGTTAGAGGATGTCCTCACCCGATATGACCGTCTGGTCGATTTTGGATGTGGAAAGGGAAGAGTGCTTTTCTATGTGAACCAGCGGTTTCAGTGTGAAGTGTGTGGCATAGAAGTGGACGAGGATCTGTATGAGCTGGCATTGGATAACCGGGCGTATTACAATACAAGATTCCGGGATACAAGCGATCATATTGAGATCATTAACGGGAAGGCAGAAGAATATGATGTGCAGCCGGAAGATAATGTGTTTTACTTTTTTAATCCGTTTGAGATCAACATATTTGAGCAGGTGATCGCACATATTATGGAGAGTGTACAAGAGCATCCGAGAAGGGTGTTTGTGATGATGTATTATCCAAAAGAGGAGTATTTGGAGCTTATGAAACGCAAGCATTTCAAATTCTACCGGATGGCAAAATTACCGACCTATGAGATGGACTGGGATGAGAAAGTAGTGATATTTGAATACGGTCAGCCGCCCGCTAAATGTTGAGGAACAACGGTATTATTACACTAGATGTTTTGTTGTAACAAAATCATAAAAATGGTATACTAAAGAGGTTGCGAAGTGATCGGTGGACAGAAACGTATAAGATCATGATTTGTACAGAAAGTGGTAAGAGGAATGAGTGACAAGAATCCATTAAAAAAAGAGATAGAGAAATATTTGCAGGTTCCGTTTTATATGGCAGTGCTTTTAGTCATTATGAATGGGGTTGTATATGGTGTGGATACGACGAGTGGTATTATCGTAACCGTATTTATTGTAGCTTATTTTAGTGTGGCTGCTTATATGTATTTTCGGAAGCGTCCGAACATTATGTCGGATCTGGTTGCATTTAGTTTTGCACACGGATCTGTGCAGAGTAAGCTGATCAAAGAATTAGCGATTCCATATACATTGGTTGATTCAAACGGACGTGTTTTGTGGAGTAACAAAGCATTTTATGAGATTGTAAAGAGCGATAAGCAGCATATGCGCAAGCATATACAGCACATTTTTACGGATATAACGTTAGAGTTATTGCAGATGGAACCGGAGGACGAGAATCAGCGGGTGGTTCACATTTATCAGAATGAGAAGAATTATCGCGTGGAGATTCGTCGTGTCGATGTTCAGACATTATTGACTACGGACATGGCAGATGATGTCAGAGAAGATGATGTGTTGTTTGCAATCTACCTGTATGATGAGACCAAGTTAGTCGAGGCATTAGAGGAAAAAGAGAAGATCAAGCTTGTGGCAGGTCATATCTATATTGATAACTATGAGGAAGCAATGGAAGCCACAGAGGAAGTAAGACGTGCATTGTTAGTGGCTTTGATCGACAGAAAGATCACCAAATATATGCAGACTGCAAAGGCAATTATCACAAAGTTAGAGAAGGACAAATATCTTTTTGTTTGTCAGCAGCAGCATTTAGAGCAGTTGCAGCAAGGCAAGTTTTCGCTGTTGGATGAAGTGAGAAGCATCAACATCGGTAATGAGACACCGGTTACATTAAGTATTGCGGTTGGTGTTGATCCGGATGATGATAATTATACAATGGCATATGAATATTCCCATATGGCAATGGATATGGCACTTGGACGGGGCGGTGATCAGGCGGTCGTTAAGAAAGGTGATAAGATCATTTATTATGGCGGCAAGACACAGTCCGCAGAGAAGAATACAAGGGTAAAGGCAAGAGTCAAAGCCCATGCATTAAAGGAGATGCTGATCACAAAGGATCAGGTCATCATCATGGGACACAAGAAACCGGATATCGACTGTCTTGGTTCTGCATTGGGAATCTATCGTCTTGCATCCATGATGGACAAGAAAGCACATATTGTCATCAATGAAGTGACAAGTTCCATTCGTCCGGCGATGAACAATTTTATCGGAAGTACAGTATATCCGGAGGATATGTTTTATAACAGTGAGCAGGCGTTAGAAGCGATTGACGGAAACACGGTTGTTGTCGTGGTTGATGTAAACCGCCCGCGTTTAACAGAGTGTGAGGAATTATTAGCACACACAAAGAATATTGTCGTGATCGACCATCACCGTCAAAGCGGAGAAGTGATCGAGCATGCAACGCTGTCCTATATTGAGCCGTATGCGTCTTCGGCGTGTGAAATGATCGCAGAGATCCTGCAGTACAGCATGGATAAGCCAAAGCTTCGACCGGCAGAGGCCGATGCGATGTATGCGGGCATTCTGGTAGATACGGACAATTTTGTTACGAAGACCGGTGTCCGGACATTCGAGGCAGCTTCATTCCTGCGTAAGTCCGGTGCGGATATGACGCGTGTACGAAAAGCATACCGAAGTGATATTGACAACTTTAAGCAGCAGGCAAAAGGTGTGGAAAGTGCCGAGCTCTTTTTGGATAATTTTGCAATATCCGATGTTCCGACGGAAGGGGTTGACAGTCCGACCGTATTGGCAGCGAAAGTGGCAAATGAACTGTTGGATATTGATGGAGTACGGGCATCATTTGTATTGTCAAAGATCGATAACGTGGTCTATGTGAGTGCCAGAAGTATTGATGATGTCAATGTACAGGTCATTATGGAGCATTTTGGCGGTGGCGGACACGGAACCGTGGCAGGTGCACAGATTGAAGATGTAAGTATTGATGAAGTCAAACAGCAGATCCGTGATTTGATCCGGAAGATGCGGGATGATGGAGATTTTTAGGGCATAGATACAGATAACAGAGAAAGGTGGATCAGAATATGGAAGTAATTTTATTAGAAGATGTGAAAAATGTCGGTAAAAAAGGTGAAGTTGTCAAAGTCAATGATGGCTTTGCAAGAAATGTACTGTTAAAGAAGAAACAGGCGTTGGAAGCAACCGGCAAGAATCTCAATGATCTGAAGTTAAAGAAAGCAAATGATGATAAGTTAGCTGCGGAACATCTTGCAGCAGCACAGGCACTTGGCAAGCAGATCGGAGAAGAAGAGATTACAATTGCGATCAAAGTAGGCGAGGGTGGCAAGAGCTTCGGATCTGTGTCTTCCAAAGAGATTGCAGAAGAGGTAAAGAGTCAGTTAGGACATGAAGTAGATAAGAAGAAAGTACAGTTAAAGGAGCCGATCAAAGCAATTGGTACGCATGAGGTGAAGATCAAACTGCATCCACAGGTAACAGCAACCTTGAAAGTGAATGTAGTAGAGAAATAGAGCATACAAACAGGATGAACAGACATGGATGAAACAGTAATTAAGAAAATACAACCGAATAACGTAGATGCGGAGCAGTCAGTCATCGGTTGTATGCTGATGAATCGAAATGCGATTGTTGACGTTGCGGATATTCTCACAAGAGATGATTTTTACCACAGTCAATATGGGGCGTTGTTTGAAGCAATGATAACGCTTTATAATGAGGGAAAAGCAATAGATGTACTGACGGTTAGCAACAAATTAAAAGAGATGGGACTTCCGGATGAGATCAGTAACATGAGTTACATTGTGGAGATCGCATCGGCAGTTACCGTAACGGTTCATGCGAAAGAATATGCACATATTGTACAGGATGCTGCAATCCGGAGAAAGCTGATCCGATTTGGGGAACAGATGACAGAGGCTTGTTATCTGGGAAAAAGCAGCGTAGAAGATGTATTGGAGCAGTCAGAGAAGCAGTTGTTTGACATCACGCAGAATCGCAATGGCGGTGAGGAATTTGTTCCGATGCAGGACATTGTATTGAATGTATTGGATACGATCGAAGAAAATGCGAAGCGGGGAAGTAAGATCACCGGTGTACCGACGGGATTTATTGATTTGGACGAGAAGCTGACGGGTCTGCACGGTTCGGAGCTGATATTGATCGCTGCCAGACCGGCGATGGGTAAGACGGCATTTGCGTTAAATATTGCACAGAATGCGGCAATGAAATCAAGGATTCCGTGTGCGATATTCAGTTTAGAGATGAGTAAGGAACAGTTGGCAACCCGTTTGATCGCAATGGATTCCATGGTAGATTCGCAGGCAATCCGTACCGGACAGTTGGCGGATGATGACTGGTCCGAGTTGATGGATTCCACATATAAGGTGGGTTCTTCGCCAATGTTTATTGATGATACACCGGGTATTACGATTGCGGAACTGCGATCCAAATGCCGTAAACTGAAACAGACACAGGACATCGGGCTGATCATCATTGACTATTTACAGCTTATGAGTGCGAGCGCAGGACGATCTGAGTCCAGACAGCAGGAGATATCAGAGATCAGTCGTTCCCTTAAGAAGTTAGCCCGTGAATTGAATGTTCCGATCATTGCATTGTCACAGTTAAACCGTGCGGTGGACAGCCGTGAAGATCATAAACCGGTTATGTCGGATCTGCGTGAGTCGGGTGCGATCGAGCAGGATGCGGACGTGATCATGTTTATATACAGGGATGATTATTATAACAAGGAATCAACGAAACCCGGTATTGCAGATATTATTGTGGCAAAACAAAGAAATGGTTCTACCGGACCTGTGGAATTGGTTTGGATGGGAAAATATACCAAGTTTGCAAACAAAGAACAAAAAGGACGGCAGGCATAGCCGTCCTTCTTTTATATGATGGAGACAGATATGAGTTTGATCGATGAAAAATCAATTAAAAATCAGTGTACGATTCCGGTTACATTTGGGCGTGGACATACCATGTATGAAGAGGATAGTGTATTCAATCTATTGATGAAGAAATATTCCGAAAATACGGTTCAGATGATCGGAGTGGTAGAGGGAAGTCATGGTGATTCGATTTATCATACCCAGGTGAAACTAGAGAGAATACCGGGGAGAACTTCGCTTACCATAGGAGAAGGTTCCTGTGATTGTAAGGCATTCGTGCAGTACAGTGGATTTTGCAAACATCTGGTGGCAACTCTTTTAGAGACGAATTTTTGTGTAGATATGGAAGAGGTCAATGATCTGATAGAACATGGAAGTGTGGGAGAGATCAGAGATGTTACAGCGGAGAACTACGAGGAAGGAGACCGGTATCTGAACCCGTTGCTGGAATCCGGACTGCTGCAAAAAGGAAGTACATTTTCAGGAGGACCGGGATGGTCGGAACCGGAGAGCTCGCAAGAACTTTTAGAGGCAATCTCCGGGATGGTGTTAAAGGAGAGAAACCGTTTTTGCCGGGAAATGGAAACCGGGGATGTGCAGTTAGAGGTAACATTGCATCTGGATGTGGATGAGGAGTATATGGAGCTTCGGATTGGCCAAAAACAGATGTATGTTGTAAAGAATATCTATGAACTGCTAGACCATATTCGGAATCAGGATCTTGTGCGATATGGACAGAAGCTGGAATTTGTACATAGCCAGTCGGCATTTACGAGGGAATCGTTACAGTTGATCTCACTTATGCTTACAGCACCGGATTCCAAACGGGAATCATACCTACGGTGGTATCAGTCGGCGGATGACCGCTATCTGACGTTAGACAGCCGGATGTTGGAAGAATTGCTTCAAATGTATGAAGGTAGTCAGATATTGGTATCAAGCTGTCTGCATTTTGACAAAATGTTGACTCCGGTTAAAAAAGAAAATCCGAAACTGCCGATTATCATCAGTGGTATGCCGGGTGGAAGAGAATCTGAGGTGATCTTTCCGGAGATTCTTGTATTAGAGGGAATTCATTCTTTTGCAATCTGGTGGGAACATTGCATATACCTGTGTGATGAGGAATATTGCGAAGAGATGCGGGAACTTTGCAAATTAATGGCAGTGAATTATCTGCAAAAAGAGAGACGGCAGGGGGGAAGATATACCCATCGTTTCCTGAAAGAAAATATTCCGCTTACCCTGTGTGAAAAGGACTATGCGGCATTTTGTACAACGGCACTGCCGGTTCTTAGAAAATGGGCGGATGTCCGTGTGGAGGATATTGACCTGTCGAAGTATCAGATTGAAGAAGGAAAATATGAATTATATCTGGATCTGACTAAGGAAAAGGATGTCATCTGTGAAGCAAAGGCAATCTACGGAGAGAAGAAGCATAATCTCTTACAGATGGCAAAGCTGACCGAAACATACCGGGATGTACGAACCGAATATGAACTGCGAACGCTGATAGAGAGCTATTTTCCGGAAACATCGGAAGACCGGAAACATTATCTGTTAAGACAGGATGATGACCGTCTGGCAGAACTTGTGGAGCACGGCGTTGAACATCTGAAGAATTATGCACAGGTATATGTGTCAGAAGCATTTAAACAGATACGAATTTCAACTACAGTTAATATATCGACCGGCTTATCCATCAAAGGTAACTTGTTAAATGTAAGCTGGGATATACACGGAATGTCGAAGGAAGAACTCTCTGAGGTATTGTCTGCATATCGGAGAAAGAAGAAGTATTATCGTCTGCGAAATGGTGAGTTGCTGAATCTGGCGGCAAGCGGCATTGATACATTTGCACAGATGGAAGAAGATCTGCACTTGACCAAATCGCAGTTAAAAGAAGGAATGGCGGAGGTTCCGTTATACCGTGCACTGTACCTGAATGCATTGATGAAAGAAAATGCAGACCATATCCGTGTGACAAGGGATGAAATGTTTGAGTGCTGGATGCATCAGGCAGATACGATCCGTGAGAAAAAATATACGGTTCCGGAAGAAGTGCAAGGTAATCTTCGGGAATACCAGAAAGAAGGATACCGCTGGGCATGTGCATTATCGGAACTGGGATTTGGCGGAATATTGGCAGATGATATGGGACTTGGTAAGACCTTGCAGATGATCTCTTATTTATGCACCAGAAAGGGCATGGTTCATCTGGTTATATGTCCTGCATCACTGGTGTATAACTGGGAGGCGGAATTTGAGCATTTTGCTCCGTCGATGAGAGTTGCAACGATCGTCGGAACAGCGATGGAGAGACGACAGATATTGGAGGACTGGCAATACTATGATGTGCTGATCACGTCGTATGATCTGTTGAAAAGGGATATTGATCTGTTTGTTGGAAAATCGTTTGGGTGTCAGATCATTGATGAAGCACAGTATATCAAGAATCCGATGACACAGGCTGCGAAGGCGGTGAAAGCGATTGAAAGCCGTAACCGGTTTGCACTGACCGGAACACCGATCGAGAACCGGCTAAGCGAACTGTGGAGCATTTTTGAATATCTGATGCCGGGATATTTGTTCCGCTACAAATATTTTAAAGAAAATTTTGAACAGGACATTCTGGAAAAAACAGAGCGTGCAGGAGAGGCAACCGAGCGGCTGCATAAAATGATCGCACCGTTTTTGCTGCGGCGTTTGAAAAAGGATGTATTAAAAGATCTGCCGGATAAAGTAGAAAAGGTAATCTATACGCGGTTTGGGAAAGAACAGGAGCAGTTGTACAAAGCCGCAGAGAAAAATATAGTGATCAATCTGAAAAAGAATGGCGGTGGAGACAAACCCGATAATAAGATTCAGATACTTGCGGAACTGACAAAGCTTCGGGAGATCTGTTGTGATCCGGCACTGCTTTATGAGAATTACCGGTCGGATTCTGCAAAGATGACAACATGTATGGAAGTGATTGAAAATGCCATTGAAGGCGGGCACCGGATCTTATTATTTTCCCAGTTTACAACGATGTTAGACCGGATAGCGGCGGAGTTGGAACGGCGGAAGATCACATATTTCATGCTGACAGGAGCGACAAGTAAACCAAAGAGACGGGAGTTAGTAGAGCGTTTTCAACAGGGAGAGGCAGAGATTTTTCTGATCTCGCTAAAGGCGGGAGGAACCGGATTAAATTTAACCGCAGCAGATATGGTGATCCATTATGATCCGTGGTGGAATGTTGCGGCACAGAATCAGGCAACGGACCGTACACACCGGATCGGACAGGAGAACCGGGTGACAGTATTCAAGCTGATCGCAAAGGATACGATCGAGGAGCGGATCCTGAAACTTCAGGAGAATAAGAAAGATCTGGCAGACAAAGTATTGTCGGCAGAAGGAGTTTCACTGTCTACGCTTACCGCTGAGGAGATCAGGGAGTTACTGTTGGGAAATCAATAAAAAATAAAAAAGGTATTTACATTTCTTTTTGTAAGGTCTATAATTCAAGAAAATTGATACAGAACCATTCGACAAAGAAGTCATAAGGCTTCCTCTGTCGGATGGTTCTTTTTTTATTTCATTAAAACTGTGTTGAAAGGAATGGAGGATACGCTTATGGAAAACTTAGGATATTACAATGGAGAATATGATCTGATCGAGAATATGAAGATCCCGATGAATGACCGGGTAAGCTATTTTGGAGATGGTGTGTATGATGCAACGTACAGTCATAATCATATCATTTATGCATTGGATGAGCATTTGGACCGTTTCTTTAACAGTGCGGGGCTGTTGAAAATGGAGATTCCGTATACAAAGGCGGAGCTTGGAGAACTGTTGCAGGAGATGGTAAAAAAGGTAGATGACGGAGATCAGTTTGTGTACTGGCAGTTAACAAGAGGTACTGCACCGAGAAAACATGCATTTCCGAAGGATCATAAGGCAAATTTGTGGATTACATTAACACCGTGTCCGGTGGCAGACACTTATAAAAAGATAAAGCTGATCACATGTGAGGATACACGGTTTCTACACTGCAATATTAAGACGTTAAATCTTCTGCCAAGTGTTATGGCGGCAGAAAAGACAGAGGAAGCAGGATGTGATGAGGCGGTATTCCATCGGGGAGATATCGTGACGGAATGTGCACATAGTAATGTACATATTATCAAGGACGGTGTCTTCAAGACGCATCCGACAGACCACTATATTCTTCCGGGAATTGCAAGAGCACATTTGATCAAGACCTGTAAAGCATTGGGAATTCCGGTGGATGAAACGCCATTTACGGTAGCGGAACTGATGGATGCGGATGAGGTCATTGTATCATCTTCCGGTTCCTTCTGTCTGGCGGCTACGGAGGTTGACGGAACACCGGTCGGCGGCAGGGCACCGGAATTATTGAAAACAATTCAGGATGCGTTAGTATCGGATTTTGCATTACACACACAGAGTCCTGCGTAGATCGGAAGGTTCAGACAGCCGGTTTCCTATATATTGTCAGGGCCGGAAGGCATGTATGTGGATGAAGAAAGGTATCAGAAGGAGATGAGGAAGATGACACAGGAAGAGTTGACGATTGAGAATATCGGACAGGATCTGGATGATCTGATGAATCTGGATCCGAGAGGATATGGTGTATGCCGTATCTTGTATAAGGCATCACGGGAATATATGAAGGAGCCATTGACAACCAAATGTGCAAAGGCATTGATCGATACAGTGCAGGAAGGTGATGTGGTATATATTCTGACCGGATTTGTATTACTGCCATTTAAGAAAGCAGAGATGGACGGAATTGTCAGTGCCATGTTTTTAGCAAGATGTCTCGTTAAGGCATTTGGAGCGAAACCGGTGATCATTTGTCCGGAAGACAATATGGAAGCCGTTCACAATCTTTCCGAGGTAATGGGACTTCATTTGTATGATTCGATTCAGGAGATATTGGATATGCCAATCTCTATGGCGGCAATTCCATTTACAAAAGATCCGGTAAAGGCAAAACAGCAGGCAGAAGAGATCATTGTAGCGGCAAAGCCGGCGGCAGTTGTAAGTATTGAGGCACCGGGGCCAAATGAAAAAGGTGTATATCATAATGCAACCGGATTGGATGTGACAGAGATTGAGGCAAAGACAGATGTATTGTTCCAGATTCTGCGGAATATGGGAGTGTTGAATATTGCCATCGGGGATCTCGGAAATGAAATCGGTATGGGAACAATCCGGGAACATATTCAGCGGTATGTGCCATATGCAGAGCCGGGCGGCTGCCAGTGTGGATGCGGAGGCGG
>ERZ779681.477-NODE-477-length-13815-cov-2.25749_pt1 | contig 13815 bp, 6 predicted proteins | sample MGYA00511905_ERZ779681 | MGnify/ENA primary metagenome ERZ779681 (study PRJEB29588, sample SAMEA2144578) | human gut metagenome | biome: human gut; feature: human-associated habitat; material: faeces | place: Denmark | collected 2008/2010 ... | reverse complement strand
CTCGCTTCCGTTTTTGAATTCGAGGACGAAACGGAAAGAACGCTCAGAGTGCCCGCAGACGCGAACTATACTGTAACGCTTACATATGTGCACAAAGTCAAAGACGGACAAACAATAAAGTTGTGGGAAAAAGACGATGCGTCGCTCCCGTGGAGCAGAGTCGAAACTCAATTTGTAGAGCAGAACGTTGCGTACCGTATTCGCGTTCGTTTCAAAACGAATGACGGATATAAACTGATTAGGAATGCGGCTCAATTGAGAAGCAATATGCAAGTTTTGGGCGCGGAACTCGGCAAAGGCAAAGATATAGAAATTTGGGATTCCGCAGGAATGAATAGCATTTCAACGATAGTTGACATGGATTTCCTTATTACAAGAGGGATGACCTATATTGGCAATATACAAACCGTATATCCCGAAATAGGCAAATCAAAGACGGGTACTATCGGCACTGAAAGTGTAGACACCGGGTTTTTTATAAGCGGCGCGCCCGCTCCATATACTTATAAGGCAAAGATTGCTCCCATAGGAATGGAAATTCAGACAAGTAACGTTTTTGACAAATCAAACTGTTACTATCAAATAACCGCCGTCAACTCTATGGATTATGGCACGATGTATATCACCGCAACGGCAGCGAACGGAAAGACTTGCGATATTCCCGTTAAGATTGCGGCAGTATCCGGCGGACACGAGCATACTTGGAGCGATTTCAGGAAGATAGATTTCGAACATCACGGCTACACAAAATGTACCGATCCTGCGTGTCCCGGTGTTGCCCCTGCTTTTGACAAAGGCTCGCAATACGCAGTACACGAGTTTGTTGGCGGTTGTACCGAAAAATGCACGACGTGCGGCAATCTTAACAATCCTAACGCAAAACATAATCTTAAATTTGTTGCAGAAACTCCCGCAACTTGCATCGCAGGCGGTATGAAAGCGCACTATACGTGCGAAGGGTGCGGAAAGTTCTTTGACGAGGACAAAAACGGAACAACCGAAGCAGCGGTAACTATCCCCGCAACCGGCGCTCATAACTATGGCGCGTGGGTAAGCAACGGCAACGGAACGCATACCCGCACTTGTACGGCGGGCAGCCATTCCGAAACGAAAAACTGTTCCGGCGGAACGGCAACTTGCGAAAACAAAGCGGTTTGTAAAGTCTGCGGCGCGGAATACGGCGAAAAACTCGGTCATAACTATGGCGAAGTAAAATACACTTGGACGGACAACACTTGCAAAGCGGAAAGAGTTTGCAAGCACGACAACACACATATCGAAAGCGAAACGGTAACCGCAACAGGAACGACAATCACAGCGGCAACCTGCACAGAAAAAGGCAAAATGAAATATACCGCTACCTTTGTAAATACTGCGTTTACTATGCAAGAAAAGGAAGTCGATATTGATTTTGTTCCACATACTTTTGGTGAGTGGAAAGACGAAATTCCCGCAACAACGGAAGACTTTGGCACGAAAGGACATAAAGATTGCTCGGTTTGCGGAAGACACTTTGATAAAGACGGCAACGAAATCACCGAACTTAGAATTGCCAAAATCGGCACGCATAACGTGGTAATAAACGGCGAAAGCAAATTCTATGCACACGACGAAAGCGTAACCGTAACGGCAGAAGATAAAGAAGGCAAGGTGTTCAAAGGATGGCAGGACGCAAGCGGAAAAATCGTAAGCGCAAAAAAGAGTTATACGTTTAAGGTTACGGGCGAAACGTTTCTTACCGCCGTATATGAAGATGCTCCCGTTGCAAAGAAAGGACTGCCCGGCGGAGCGGTTGCCGGCATAGTAATAGGTTCGACTGCGGTCGCGCTTTTCGGCGGATTCGCAATCTTCTGGTTTGCGGTGAAGAAAAAGACTTTTGCCGACCTTGCAGCGGCAATCAAAGGATTTTTCGGGAAAAAATAAAAGCGGATTATTCGCATGGCAATTTAACGAAACGATTTATCAATAAGGAGGAAAAAATGATGAAAAGGAAATCACTTATAACTATTTTTGCGACGCTTACGTTGCTCGTGTTTGCCGTTTCGGCGTTCACCGCATGCGCCAAAACCGAAAAAACCGTCGTCGGGAACGAATACACCGTTACGTTCGACAGCAAAGGCGGCAGCGCGGTAAAACCGGTTAAGGCAAACGCAGGCGCGACAATCACGGCCCCGACCGCGCCGACCAAAGACGGTTTTGCTTTTGCGGGCTGGTACGAAAGCGCGGACGGCGGAGTAACGCTTTCCGATACGGAATTCGTATTTGCGTATATGCCCGCAAGATCGTTCACGCTTTACGCAAAGTGGGCGACTGCCGACATCAAGGGCAAGACTTTCAATAAAGTCGACGCAACAGTCGAGTGGGAGTCCGAAGCCGTCAAGAAAGCGCTCCTTAAAGAAATGGAAATGACGGAGGAGCAATATATTCAATTCGTCGATGCATCAAAGATCACGTTTGAGTTTGCGGCTGACAAAAATACCGCGACGGTGACCTATGATCAAGGACCGGGCGGAGAAGGCGGTCAAGGCAGATTCGTGGTGCTGTATAAAATTAAAGGTACTGCCATCGTGTTTTACGACAGCCAGGAAGATATGGAACAAGAAATCCCCGCTCACAACTACGGATTGCTTGCCGGCTCGACGTTCGAGTTGTCCGCAGATAAAACGACTATTATACAGACCAATACCGAACCGGGTCTGGGTACATACAAATATAAGTATAGCGTTTTCGTGAAATAACCCGGCAAATGCGCGCCCTGCGAACGAAAGGGCAAAAGCCTGCCTATAAGTCGATTATCGGCAAAACGGCAGGTAAAGAATAATTTTACTACAAACAGAAATCAAAGCGCGATTTTTTGAATCGCAAATCCCGACGGCGGATTAAAAGACAAAAAGAAAAAGGAGATAAAATTTATGAAGAAAAAACTGCTTTGCCTCATATCCGTAATATTCGTTGCGTTAAGCCTGTGCGTTTTTGCAAACTGTAACGGTTGCAACGGTTGCGGCGGCAAAACCGGCGAACTGAAAAGCAGCATGGGGGTTACGGTTACCGGCGGAAACTTCGGTAAAAAGGCAAAACTCATAACCGAAAAAGTGGAGATGACCGAAGAAACCGTCAAAAGCACGATTGACAAACTGCCGGAAGAGTATAAGTTGCTCGCCGACGAAAAAATGACGACGATCGACATTTCGGTAAAATCCGACGGAGTAAAGGTGCAACCCGACGGAAAAGTCAAAGTATCCGTACCCGCGCCCATAGAAGGCGTCGAAGAATATTTGGTTTTCCACATCAAGAGCGAAAGCAACGTCGAACGACTCGACTGCGAGTTCAAAGACGGGAAAGTTGTTTTTGAAACGGACTCTTTCTCTCCTTACGTTTTTCTTGACAACTCAGATAGTTCGGAACTCGTTATAAAGAATCCCGGTCCGTGCGAGGGAACGGTTATCGTATCGTCTGAATTCAAATTTTATAATAGGTTAGAATATAGGGTAATTGACAAAATCTATTCCGGCGAAGAAAAGACAATCTATTCCAAAGCGAACAAAAAATTGAGCCTTTCCGTTGAATGCGGATATGATTTTGTTCTTGGCGGCTGGTTTATGGAGAAAGACGGAAAAATCGAAAGCACTCCGTTTTCAACGGAAAGCCTCGTTGAACACGAAACCGTTGCCGGCACAACGACGATAGTTTGCAAATTCGCGGCTGATCTTACCGATATGGAAAGCATATGGGCGTTCCCCGGTACTTCAAACATGCCTAATGGCTATGCGGACGGAAGAGCCGCCACGTCGGTATACATCAAACCCGGCAATCAGCTGGGAATCGACTTAAGCAAACTTATAATCAAGGGTAAAAAGAGAAAAGGCGTCAGACTTGTGTACACTCTTCTTGCGCCCGAACAATATGTCGTTACCGGTCTTGACAAGATCGATTATTCTAAAGAGGGCGAGTATCGCGTGGAATATAAGGTAAAAATCGACGACGAAAAAGAACTTTCGCTGGTCGTCAACGTTTACGTTTCCGAGAAGAACGGCGACATTACGGTCAGAGCCGGAGTAGGCGGACACTTCTATATGGAAGAAAAATATGACACCTACATCGAAAAACAGCTTATCTTCACCGAAAAAGATCAGAAGTACAGCATTACCGCCGAACCCGCTCGCGATTTCGAATTCGACGGTTGGTACAGATGGTATGCCGGCGGCGTTCTCGGTGATCGTATCTCCGAAAATGCGACTTACGAAGTCGGCATGAGCGACTATGATTTAAGCATTATCGCTATGTTCAAAATCAAACCCGAAAAATCCAATCTCAAAACCGACGTTTATCAGTTGCATCACTGGGTGGGCCAGTCGGGACTGCCTCGGGCAGGCAAAGACGGCTCAGTATACTTTGAAGCGAAGAGCGTATTGTATTACAAACCCGGCACGCCCGAAACCGACTTTTTGAGGCTGGACGTAAGAGGTCTTCGCCGTAAAGATCCCCCGAGCGTCAACGAGTTTGAATACGTACAATTGTCCTTCGGCGATTATTCCATAGATTACGGCGGACTGGACTTCAATAAAGAAGGCCACTACCAAATAAAATACACTGTACATTTCAGCAGGATAAACAAAGCGATGGAAGATGTAGTATACAACGCTTTCATTGTGTACGTTTCAAAGCGGTTCGCACATCTTACAGTCGAACTCGGAGGCAAAGGCTCTATCACAGAGAAAAACAATGAGTTTAACGAAATTAAGACGAGTAACGATCCCCATGTTTTAAATTATTTCGGTCTCGGTTATTCAAAAGTGTTGCAGGCAAAACCCGCCGAAGGATATAAATTCGCCGGCTGGTATCTGGTGGACGAAGAGGGTAACCTTTCCGAAGAACCCGTTTCGACGGAAGCCGAATATGAGTTCAGACAAAACGGCGCAGACGTGCATATCAAAGCCTTATTCGTTGAAGAAGTCGAAACGCTCGACGTAACCTGCGAAGGATTTGAAGGCGGATTCTTCCATTACAACTTGTCGACCCAAAAACGAGCCGACCTTACGGGGCTTACCGTAACGACGAACAAGGGCACCGTTCTCGACGCGTCCGAATACGTCGTAGACGCAAGCAAAGTAGACTACACGAAGACGGGCGATCACGAAATCGTCATTACTTACAAGTACGATAAGACCGTAAAAGCCACGCTTATGGTAAACGTACCCAAAGCCGAAACGTATTCGTATCTGTCGGATAGGGACGGCACGCAGGGCGTGATAAGTAAAGACGGCAAAGTCGTGGTAAAAGATCCCGACGGATACAGAGAAGAAGTTGACCTCGGCGGAACGCTTACGCTGACGGCTGTACCTAACGAAGGATACAGGTTTGCCGGCTGGTATATAACCGATTCCATCTCCGGCTCCGAAGAAAGACGCTTCTATTCGTCGAATGCGACCGAAACCTTTATGATAACCGGCAATACCTACATTTTCGCGCAGTTCGCCGAAAAAGAAAGGGTTACGTTGACCGTTATCGCGGGCGAACACGGAAATATTTACGACAATAACGTCGAGGGATATTCTCCCGCCGAAAAGCAACTGCAATTTGTGGTTACCGAGGGTTCCAAGGTCAGAGTTTCGGCAAGCGGAGAAACCGTTTACTTCAAATTCGTCGGCTGGTACGACGGCGAAGGCGAAACCGCAACGCTTATTTCCGATAAAGACGTTTACGAGTTCACCGTAACCGCAGACGCTGCCGTTTATGCGAGATTCGACTATTCGTTCTTTGTAAACGCAATAATCGAGAGTAACGGCGCGGGCAAGTTCGTAGGCAAGGGCGTTACCGATGACGGGCACTTATATATCGGCGACCTGCCCGACAACGCAAGCGTTACCGTCGAAGTCAAACCCAACGCGGGCTACCGCTTTATAGGCTGGTTCCCCTCTTCCGACAGCGAAGGCTACGATGCGGACTCGTTGATTTCGACAAACCTTAAATACACGTTTAACGTAAGCGAAAAAACCGGTAACGTAAACCTGACCGCTTTGTTCAGAGGCTCCGTCACCGAAATAAAACTCCACGACCTTAACGATCACGGCTTCGTAACCGACGAAAACGGCAACCCGAAAGAAGAATACGTAATAAATCTTAACAGCGTAATGCGGGGTGATTTCGAATACGTCACCGTACTCGGAAAAGTCGGAAACGAATACGAAAGACTTTGCCGCGGCATTGAATACGGCGTTGAAAGCACGATCGGTATCGGCGAAAACAACATGCTCGACACGAGCAGAGCCGGCATTTACACCGTCACTTACACCTATCTTGCCAACCCCGCGTTAAAGGTAGTAATCACTATCAGAGTGGCGGAGCAATATAACTTCCTTGCGCAGTGTAAAGAGTATGATTGGGGTTATATCGCCGAAAACGGTAAGAAGATCGATTTCGGCAACGGCAGGTTGGCCGAAAAAGGAACGCGGATTACTCTTACCGCCGTTGCAAACTACGGTTATAACTTCCTCGGCTGGTATTTCTATAACGAGCAGCAAGCCGAAACGCTTATATCCGATAAAGCGACTTATACCTTTACGGTAAACCGCGATCTGTACGTTTTCGCCAAATTTGAAAAGAAAGAAATGTATAACTTTATCGCTTATCCGACGGAAGCGGGTTATATAACCGAAAACGGTCAGGCGGTCGATTTCGGCAACGGTAGGTTGGTCGAAAAAGGCACCAAGATAACTTTGACGGCAAACGCAAAAGAACGAGATTACAGATTCGCGGGCTGGTACGTTTCTTCCGATCGGAACGAAACGCTTATATCGACCGAAGCGACGTATACGTTTACGGTAAACGAAGATACGTACGTTTACGCGAAATTCGAAAGGATCTGATCGGGCAATTAACGTTTTAACGTCGAAACGAAGCGGGCAAGCGAATAAATCGTCGGCTTCGGATAAAATAATTCAAAAATTAAAAGGGAGATATTTTTATGAAAAACTGGATACTTACTCACAAACTGTTAACCGTAATTCTGGCGTGCGTAATAGGCGCGGGGGCGGTATGCGCCGTCGTTTTGCCGATTACGCTCAGACACGAACATAAATTCTCCGCCGAATGGACGACGGACGAAAACTATCACTGGCACGAGTGTGTCGGCAAAAAATGTAAAAAAGTTTCGGATAAAGCCGCTCACGTTTTCGATAAAGAAGAGGCTTCAGAAACGTATCTTGCGAGCGCGGCTACTTATACCGACGCGGCAAGATATTACAAATCCTGCATTTGCGGCGTAAAAGGGACTGAAACGTTTTCGCACGGCAGTTCGCTTTCGGCAAAGGAAAACGTCGTAGGGCTTAAAGACGGCGTAACTCTCGGAAAAACTTACGACGGCGAGGCTTATACTTTAAGCGAAGAACAAATTTCGAGAAACGGCAACGGCGCGATTACTTTTACGTATAAACTTAAAGATTCCGAAGCCGAATTTGCCGAAGCCGCGCCCGAAAATGCGGGCGAATACACGGTAAAAGTCAGCGTAGCAGCCACGGCAGAGTGGAAAGCCGCGACAAAAACTTTTGACTTTGCAATCACCCCCATGGTAATCGGCGTTGATTGGGAGCCTCCATACAATAATAAAAATGTTTTCTCAGGCGAGCCCGCAGAATTGCTTGCAGGCGACGAAGCAACAATTACCGTTACAATGAGTAGTGCCAACGTCGGCGCGACAGTCCAAAGCTTTGAAATCACCGGAAAAGACGCGGGCAATTACAGCCTTGCAATAGAAGACGTCAACGTGGAAATCGTCAAAGCAGACATTAACTTTGAAATCAGCAATGCGAGCGCATTTAATGAGTTGTTCTTTGTCGGCGCAACGAATATCCCCGATCCCACAACAAATTACGTTGAAATCGGCACCGGTTACGGCGCAAAGACTATCGATTGGATAATGCACCTTGGTGACGGCGTTTGGAGTCGCACCCTTACAAAAGACGAAGTAGTGGGAACAGCAGGCGAATATCGCGTGCGCATTCAATATGCGGAAGGCGACAACTACAATTTCGGAGCCACCCAGTACGTCAGCTTCACTGTAAAGAAAGAAAACGTGCTTACCATAAAAAATATAATCGGTCCTGATGGTAATCCTATCGCCGGCATAACCGATAGTACTTTAGGAATTAAGTTTGGCGAAGATAGAATTAATATGCAGGCTCAGATAGACGGATTATGCGAATATTTGACAAACGCAGACAATGCAGAGAAATACTTTATTATCAGAGTTCAGTGCGGAGAAACCGTCATTGCAAGATTTGAAAGAAGAGGCGTGCAGACCATGAGCGATTTAAATTATGTGTACGCGTATGGCGGTATGTCGTTCGATAATGACCGAGTGACCGGTATGCATTTCGATTTGTTTGGCGCAAACGAGTACGTTAGCGCGGAAGGCAAATGGATTGGTGACGAAGATTTGGAGGTTACGATAGAAATAACAGACTCCAAAGACCACCCCGTACTCAGCAAAGACTCTTTGCAGAACAGCTCATCGGTTGGAGGCGGTCAAATCGCGGTGTTTGAAGTGCAACTTCCCGAGGGAGATGACATTATTTGCACGTTCGACGTGAGTTGGTCGGGTTCGCCGAAGAATATCGAAATGGTATTGTACGATGCGGTTACCGGTTCCGAAACAAGCATTGTTGTTAAAAAAGTCGGCGAAAACAAATTTTCGTTCACGGAAACTTCCGGCAGAAAGAGTTTTTACTTGTACGTAGAAGAGTTGGAAGCGACCAATAATGCTTCGGGGTTTACGATAACGGCTTCCTTTGAAACCTCGACGACAAGGCTTGAATTTCCCGAGGGCGCAAATGAACTTTCGTCCGGAGAATTGACCTATGCGGCAGGCGAAGAAAAGAAATTTGTTATCAGTGCCGGTGCCGGCGTATCGTTTGGAATGAAGTACACGATTTCAAATATCCCCGCAGGCGCAACCGTAAAGGTTTATAGAGAAGACGGTACAGAGGTTACTTTGTCGACGGACAATTCTTTTGAGCTTCTGAGAAATGTGCCCGTAAGAGATTATACCATCGTTGTCACAAACACCACCGACAGCAATCTGAACGTTAATTTCAGTATAAAAAGAGAACAGACGTCCGGAACGATTGTAATTTCCTGATTGAAAGCATAGCGACAAAATAAAAACAACAAAATATCGGATAAGCGGGGTAAAACCCGCTTGTCCGAAAAACATTTTACTTAAAGAAGAAAATAATTAAATTTACATATAAAAAAATAATAAAGGTTTTAAGTCGCAAGTATTCGGCGATTTGGAATAAATCACTTAAATCAAAAAGGAGTAAAACTATGAAAAGAAAATCGATCTTCACATTTTGTGCAATAGCGTTGATGTTTGTTTTGTCGCTTTCGGTTCTTACCGCTTGCAACAAAAACAAACACAATTTTTCAAGCGAATGGAAAAATGACGAGCAATATCACTGGCACGAATGCACCACAAAGAAGCACACCGATACAACGAAGAAAACCCCGCACGTGTTCACGTGGACAGAAAAAACGCCCGCAGGCGTACATACGGACAAAGTCGAAAAGGGCGTATGTGAATGCGGATACGAAACCGAAAAGACAATTTCCGGCACCGCAACGCACACTTACGGCGAGGAATGGAAAAAAGACGAGTCGGGACACTGGCACGAATCGACCTGTGACGCAAAGGCTCCCACGCATGACGTAATGAAGAGCGATTTCGCCGCGCACACCTTTGACGAAGGCGTAGTTACCAAACCGGAAGGCTACGGCGTAGTCGGCGAAAAGAAATTCACCTGCACGGTATGCGAATATAGCTATACCCAAGAAATCGACGCACTTGACGCGAAGGACAACACTATTTCGTTTGCTAACGATTTAGTTGAGGAAAAAACCTATGACGGGTTGGCGTTTACCATTGATCCCGCGAAGGTCAATCGTAAGGGCGACGGTGAAATCACCATTACTTACAAAGGCGAAAACGACACTGCGTTTTCCGAAACCGCCCCGATTAACGCCGGCGAATATACTGTGAAAGCAACCGTAAAAGGCACTGCGGAATGGATAGGCGGAGAAATCACCACGACTATCATAATCAACAAACGCGAGATAACTTTGCCCGCAGGCGTTTTCGTAAGAAAACTTGGAGAAAACCTTGAAAGCGGAAAGTTCGGTTTGACGTGCATAAACGTCGCGGCAGATACGAACAACGTCGTAGAATGGGTGACGATTGGCGTTCCCGAAACATACTATGCGATTGGTATACATACAATCGGCTCCTTTAACTTGACCGTGGACAACGACAACTTCGAGCTTAACAAAGGCGCATACGACACGGTCAGATTTACCGTTTGGAAGGCTCCCGATTCCTTCTATGCCGGAATCCAAGACGTGTTCACCTTTTCCGGTAGCAGTGAGGTTTTGATCACAACAATAATCGCTAATGGCACGGTGAAAAAAGGCGACCAACTTTTAGTCAATGAAATCGGCAAGATAATCACCGTGAATAAAATCAAAAAGGGCACAGGCACGTCGGCGACAGAGGTTGAAACGGCAACCGCCGGTGAAGAAGTAGGCTTGTATATCGAAGGCGTAACGAGGGCTGAACTTAATAGAGGATATATGCTGTCCAAGCCCGATACGATTATCGGTTATAGCAAAGTTACGGTAACAATAAGAGCGTTCACAAAAGACGAGGGTGGTCAAAACGTCCCGATTCAGACGGGAATTAAACCGAATGTTGCCTTTGCCGACACGTTCGGTGAAGTAATCGGAAAAGCCACGTTCCCGGAAGGCGCCGATATGATCATGCCCGGTGCAATGCTTGAAGGCGTCACCATTGATTTCCAAGGCAAAAAAGTCCCCGCATTTGTCGGTCGCAGATTCACACTTAGGGCGGGCGGAAAAACTATTGCCGAATGTATAGTAACCGCAGTTCCTAATGCGACAAGAGTTAGGAGTGGCAGGATGCTCGTCACCGGAGGTGTCGAAGTCATCGAGCCTATCGAGCTTGGCGAAAAAACATTTGCGGTCAACCTGAACAGAAGTGATGTCGGCGAAGTCCTTAAAAACGCCAAAGACACCGATACAATCGAATTAAAATTTATTAATAAAGGAAAGGACATCGCAAAATACACTCGCACTCCCGGCACAGGCGCGGGGGTATACAATGAGGTTGGCGGAAGAATAGTCGGTTCATATCTCATCGTCGAGTTTTATAAAAACACTGGATCTGATCCCAAACTAACCGGTAATAACGGCGAATGGGTTTTTACAGGCGATGATATATTTATCGGAATTGGTGTTGAAGTTAAGCCCGCTTCGGGAACCTGAGCGACACTGCAACCATCGTAGCAAAATAACTTAAAAGTTATTATCTGATCAAAATAACGGATAAGCGGGCGTAAAAACCCGCTTGTCCGTATCGGTTTATTAAAAAAGGAGGCTTCAATGAAGAAAAAGTCGTTAATTTTCTTTACGCTTGCGCTTGCGTTGTCGCTGTGCCTTGCGTTTGTATCTTGCGGTGACAAAAGCGGAGGAATAAACAAACTGACTGCCGAAAGCGGCGTTACCGCAAACGGGGCGTTTGAAAAAGACTCCGCGCTTAAAGCCGAGTGTTATTCTGCCGACAGCGAACGAGGCAAGGTTGCCGTTTCGGCGATTGACAAGCCTTACGACGGCGCAAAAGTTGCCGTTTTTGACATTACGCTTACCAAAGGCGGCAAAAAGGTGCAGCCGAGCGGCAAGGTCAGAATCACCATGCCGAAGCCGTTTGAGGCGGACGTTTACGTTACCTATCATATCAAGGGCGACAACACGGCGGAAGAACTCGAAACCGCGATTGACGGCAATAATATATCTTTTGAAACGACAAGTTTTTCATACTTCGTGGTTACGACGGAAAAGGTTGCGCACCGCACGAAACTCAACTATAAGGGCGTGTGGTATCAATCGTTGCAGGGCGAACCCGTCGACGAAACGTATAGTTTCCAAAACGATCCGTATATGATTGAAAAAGAGGGCGACGCGTTTAAGATTGCGGACGCCGCCCACGAAGACACGACATTGAAACTTTGTTATAATCCCGACAACTTTAAGTACGACGCGCGCGCAAGAGATAGGGTGGGGGCTCTTATCGGGAGAGGCGGAGAAGACTGGGAGTTTCGCGCTGAACTTCGCGTAGGCTCGCCGAACGGACCCGCGATCGCGAAATGGCACGGCTACGAAATTTATGGTTATTACAGATACGAAAACTACGACGACGGCAAAGAGGTCGCGTGGACGGAAAGTCATTTTTTGAATTTTATCGGCGAGGTTCACCCAAAGCTTGAATACATACAGTTCGTTTCCGTTAAAAACGTTGACGGCTATACGGACGAAAACGGCGGGTGGATTTCGGGAAAAGACGCCCTTGACGTTTACGTCGTGCGTACGGTGATAGGCACTTCGCACAGATTGAACAGGGAGTTGATGGCAAGTCGGTACGGAGTTCCCAAAATTTCCGAAAAAGCCGTAAACACCAGAATATCTTCCTACGCGGGATATCCGCGCTACTGGTGGTTCTTCGATATCGATGAAGGGAAGCCCACGCACTGGCTGCTTATCAACGGCAACGTCAGGGCAACGGTTTTTAACGGGCGCGGTGAATTGGTCAATTCGGCAAGCAGTATGAGAATGGATTTCGATTACGACGAAAAACTCGATACCGGTTTCTCCGAAAGCAAGTGCAACAGATATTATATTCTGCTGGAAGAAAACGGCGTCGAAAACCCGGATTGTAAAATTGACTTACAGTTTTTAGAAAACTCGTAAAGTATGGTAAAATAATATTATTAAAAACAAACGCCAATTATTTTGGCGTCGGAGACAATATGAAAGCATTGAAAGGCGTACTTATTACACTTGTCGTCATCATCGCCATCGTCGGCGTTACCGTCATCGGCGGATACGTTTACGTCCGCGCGACGTACGGCATAGACCTTTTCCGCACCGCGGGACAACTGAAAACGCTCTCGAAAGGCGTGGACGAATCAGCGCTTTGCCCCAACGCTTACGGAGAGCAGGATTTCGTCACGATGAAATCGGAAATCGACGAACGGATTCCCGGGCTTATCGTCTACGAAAAAGACGAAGGCTTCAACGGCTATTCGGTTAATTTTGCGGCGATTGAAGGGCAAACCGTTACCGATACGATTTCGCTTACCGAAAAACAAGTCGGAGCGATTACTCAGACGGTGTTTTACGGGCAAACGGGCGGAAAAATCAAAATAGGCGAAAAAGAGGCGTCCGTAACCGTCGTACAGGTAGATTTTTCAGAAATTTCCGAAAAAGGCAGCGCGGATTTTGGCGTCGTGGCGAAAATCGACCTTACCCCGTTCAAAGACGATATGGGCGGGTTTCCGTATAAGTATTTCAAAAAATATATCCCCGACGACCTTTACGTTTCGTCCGTCGTGCGAGTGGATAAGACGGAAAAAGACGGTTTTTCTTATACCGTAACGCATAAATCGCTTACGCTCAACAATCTTTCGGCGGACGATACGGCGGATTTATTCAACACGCTTAACGCCGTGCTGAAAATCGGAACGGCCGAAAACCTGAATATGCAGGTCGGCTCGATGGCGGTAAACGCGCTTATAGGCACGAAAGATAACCCCGGCTTTGCCTATTCCATGAAAGCAATCGGAGCGACGTATTTCAAATTCGCAACCGCGTCCGGCGCCGATAGTTTTATCGTCTGTAACGAAAAGAGCGTGTGATCGTAAAAACCCCGGTCGCCGCATTCAATTAAGGAAAAGCCTCGTTCATATGAAC
>ERZ779681.476-NODE-476-length-13836-cov-1.88245_pt1 | contig 13836 bp, 12 predicted proteins | sample MGYA00511905_ERZ779681 | MGnify/ENA primary metagenome ERZ779681 (study PRJEB29588, sample SAMEA2144578) | human gut metagenome | biome: human gut; feature: human-associated habitat; material: faeces | place: Denmark | collected 2008/2010 ... | reverse complement strand
TTGTGGTACTGTTTTGACAAACAAGTATGCAGAAGGTAAACCTCACAAAAGATTCTATAACGGTTGTGATAATGTCGATAAAATAGAAGAACTTGCTCAACAAAGAGCATGCAAGTTGTTTGGTATGGATCATGCTAATGTTCAACCTCATAGTGGTGCTCAGGCTAATATGGCTGTGTTTATTGCACTATTAAAACCGGGTGACAATGTTTTGGGTATGGATTTGTCAAACGGTGGTCATTTGAGCCATGGTTCTCCTGTAAACTTCTCCGGCATGTATTTCAATGTTCTTGGCTATGGCGTTGACAAAAATGGCATGATTAACTATGACGAAGTCGAAAAATTAGCCAAAGAACATAAACCAAAATTAATTATCTGTGGTGCAAGTAATTATTCAAAAGTTATTGATTTTAAACGCTTTAGAGAAATTGCTGATTCCGTAGGTGCTTATTTACTTGCAGATATAGCTCATATTGCAGGTTTGGTTGCAGGGGGTGTTCACCCTTCTCCTGCAGGATACGCTCATTTTGTAACAACTACAACTCACAAGACTTTAAGAGGTCCAAGAGGTGGTATTGTTATGTGTGATGAAGAATTCGCTAATATTATTGATAAAGCTGTATTCCCTGGTATTCAAGGCGGGCCGTTGGAACACATTATTGCAGGTAAAGCTATTGCTCTAAAAGAAGCTATGTCAGATGATTTCAAGACATACGCTCAAAATATTGTTAAAAATTCAAAAGCCTTAGCAAAAGGTCTTATAGATAACGGAATGGATATTGTAGGTGGAATGACCGAAAACCATGTTATGACTCTTGATTTAAGAAACTTGGGTAAAACAGGTAAGGATATGGCAAATATTTTAGAGGTTGTAGGTATTACTGCTAACAAAAATACAGTTCCAAATGACCCACAAAGTCCATTTATTACAAGTGGTATTCGATTAGGTTCTGCTGCTGTAACTACAAGAGGTTTTGATGAAGCTGCGATGACAGAAATCGCAAATATAATTTCAGAAGCTATCAAAAACTCTGAAAATGAAGAAAAGTTGAAAGAATTGAGAGAACGTTCTTTGGCATTATGCAAGAAGTTCCCTCTATATGAATAAGTGAGGATAGGACAATTTTAATAAATTCTTTACCACAATCTAATATAATAGGTGCAATAATATCATATACCTTAGGCGTGTTTTTAGTACCTTTTGTTATTGCATTTTCAAAAAAAGAAGGTTTGGTTGATCTTCCAAATGAAAGAAAGATTCATAAAATTCCGGTTTCAAGACTCGGTGGGGTAGCAATTTGGGCAAGTACAATGCTAACCTTCTTGTTTCTTGTTCTTTTGAGCTATTATCCTTATGGGAGCTTAGTCTCAGGGATTTTATTGGGTGGCTCGTTAATCTTCCTTTTAGGGTTGGTTGATGATGTATATAATTTAGATGCAAAGTTTAAGCTCGTTGTTCAAATCTTAATAACAACTGTTGTATATCTTTTGGGTGTTAAAGTTGATATGACAGCGTTCGGGCATCATATTGGTTTAGCTTGTAATTTGGGCTTTTTATCATATCCGATAACTTTGTTGTGGATTGTAGGTATAAGTAACGCCGTAAACTTTATTGATGGTGTTGACGGACTTGCAGGTTCGGTAATTACTGTAAACGCAATTACATTGGCTATTGTGGCTTTGGCTATGCGTCCACCAAATTCAATAAGTGCATTAATTGCTTTCATTCTTGCAGGTTCAATGTTGGCATTTTTGACCTTTAATTTTAATCCTGCAAAGATTTTTATGGGCGATTCCGGTGCATTATTCTCAGGGTTCTTATTAGCATCTTTGTCGATAACAGGTGTTATGAAGGGGGCAACATTTGCAGTTTTGTTACCTTTCGTAATCTTGGCTGTTCCAATTATGGATATTACTTATTCAAGTTTGAGAAGGATTTTTAAGGGCAAATCACCTTTTGTAGCCGATGCTGAGCATATTCACCATAAATTGCTCAAAGCGGGCTTCTCGCAAAAAATTACTGTTGCAATTATGACATCTGTTGCTATTTTGGCAGGAGGGATTGCCTCATTATGCGTTAGTAAATTAACAATTATACATTACTTAATTTATATTGTAATTGTTATTGCATTAATGTTAATATTAAGTTTGTTCGACATTTTTACCAAAAAAGATAAAGGATAAGGTTTATTTCAATGGAAAAACAAAAAACTGTAGATATTTCTCAAGTTATAGCTGCTCAAGAGGATTATGGCTCTGAATTACCTATTTCTGCAATGTTGGCAAAATCAGGTGTGCCTTATTCTCATAGAAGAATTGCTGATAATTATGTTATTATGCGCAAAATCTATGGTTTTCAAATTGTTCAGCCAAGAATTACAAATGCAGAAAGAAGTTTTTTGTTTAAATATAATTTTAATACTTTAGAAAATACAACAATAGGACAGGTAAATACCCAACTCGCACTTTTGAAGCATTGGTCAATGTCAACTGAGGACAGATTAAGAAATGATGCTGATGAACTTTTGCAAATAAGAGTTAAGGAATTGAAGTTCATCTTGTCAAATAAATATGCCTTGGCTACTAATGAGGTTTATAACGGTTATAAGGCTATTGATGTATATTTAAACGAAATGAATAAATTTTATTCTGCTAATTAGCAAATTTTATTTTGTTCGGGTTTTATTTTAGTATGCTAAAATTTACTCCTTTCAAACCCCAACCGTTACCTAAACGTTTGATTTATAATCAAGGTAACAGATATAATATGTTTTCAACTAAAGACGGCAAGTCTTTAGGTCACATGATTGCAGAAGAACAGTTCTATGGAAAAATCGCTCAAGAAGATTATGAGTTTTATCCAAAGAAAGAAAATTATACTTCATTGTATATAATTGCCTTGTTGGCAAAGGTAAAACGACAAGGTGTCGGGCGAGCATTTATCAATTTAGCAAAGAAATTAGCGAATAATGAACGGTGTGAAAACAGAGTTACAGTATTTGCCATGAATAATCAGGAAGGTTCAATTTTAAATGCACCTTCACCGTTTTATAGAAAATGTGGGTTTAGTTCTGCTGAAAAACCAGGCTTAGAAGATGTAGATAGAGTAATAAAAGGTCAAAAGCCTTTAAATGGGGATTGGTATTGCTCCCTACCAATGTATTTACCCGTTAAGAAGTGATTTTGCACTTTTATAGGTTTTTAGAATACTGCGTACTATTTTTTGATTATGCTTATCATCATCAAGAAGGTTAATGTATGAGTACCCGTAAGGTGTGAATTCGTTTTTGGGTGTGTTTGAGTGTATGCTTCTTATTGAGTTTGCAATAGCTGTTGTAAATTTTTGATTAAAATTGTGATATGGCGAATCTTTAGAATGTAATTGGTTTAAAAGTTGCTTTTTGTATATGTTTAAATTGTTCCTGTTTTCTGTTGCGTGAGGGGTTGATTGTTCAAGATGGAACAGGATACTGTTTATAGGTGAATAACCTAGAGTTATACCTATAATATCGTGTTTGTCATTTGATAACAGTGGACTGTTTTTGCCTGTTAAAACTTCGTAAATCTCTTTTGTTGAGGCATCTTTTTTCAAGTCTAACCTTTGCCTATAAAAATCTATATTTTCTGATATTGTGTTTTTAGTTTTTTCTTTGTCCAAGATAAAAGTATTATCAAAAACAAAAGTTTTTTTAGGAGTAACGGATTTTATTTTTCTCCTTACAATATCATATTTTTCTGTCGATTTTAGGTATTCAAATTTTCCGTTAAGAAGTATTGAGGGTTTATCACCTAATGTAAATGCACAAAATGAAGCTTTATCTCCTTCAAGGTGATTTAGCAAATCTTGTTGATTAGCTTTTGATAAATTTTTTGTTAAATCAAGTTTTTCTAAATGTTTATTCAGTAGTTTATTAATTACTTTATGATAGTTGGTGTTAAAATCTTTCGCAAATTTAGGCTGTTCAATAGAGTGTACTAAATCTTTACCGATTATGGTTTCCGGTAATTCTTTCAACTCATTTGTTGATGCCTTTTGCAACTCTTTTTTAGTCGCTTGGTTGGCATTTTTAATGAAAGTATTATGCTGTACAAAAGAGATTTTTGCCATATTTAGTATAAAACCTGTAATATAAAAATTTGCCATGTTTGTTGTATTGACATGATTTGATATAAGGTTATAGAATATACTCATGGCTTTAGTATATTTAAGTTTAGGTTCAAATAAAGGTGATAGAGTTGGCTTATATTCAACAAGCCAATAGCTTGTTGAATGGTTTTGAAGCTATCAATGTTGTTCAATCATCATCTTTATATGAAACAGAGCCTTGGGGTGTTGCATCAGAAAATTGGTTTGTTAATGCTGTTGTTCAGGTTAGAACTTCGTTATCCCCAAGATTACTTTTGGCACAATGCCAAAAAGTTGAAGCCTTGTTAGGGCGTAATCGAGAACAAGAAGGTAAATACGGGGATAGAAATATCGATATTGATATCTTGTTTTATGACAATTTGATTATGAATGAACCTGATTTGGTTATCCCTCATAAATATATGCATGAAAGAGCATTTACTTTAGTGCCAATGTTAGAATTGGCGCCTGAAATGATTCACCCTGTATTCAAAAAATCAATGAATGATTTGTATGAAGAATTAGAAAACCCTGAAATGGTTTATTTGTACGGAACCAGAATATGAAGACTGTTGGAATAATCGGTGCAGGCCCTGCAGGTTGTGCTTGTGCAAAATTTTTACAAGATAGTGCTTCTGTAACCTTATTTGATTTTGGCTCACCTTTAAGGACTTTACTTCCAACAGGGGGTGGTCGCTGTAATTTGGCACATGCTGAATATGACTTTAAAGAACTGGCACAGAATTACCCAAGAGGAGAAAAGTTCCTTTATTCAATCTTTTCACGGTTTTCTACAGCTGATACTTTGGAGTTTTTTGAAAGAATAGGTGTCACGACTTATACTCAAGAGGATTGTAGAATATTCCCCGAATCAAATTCTTCAAAAACTGTAAGAGAAGCTTTGTTAAACAGTTTGAATAAAACAACTATAAAACGGGAAAAGGCTTTGAGAATAGAACTTCAAGAAAAAATAAAACTCGTTACAGATATGAATTCCTATTATTTCGACAGTCTTGTTATCGCAACAGGTGGACATGCCGGTTATGATATTGTGAAAAGACTAGGTGTTGATATTGTTGCACCAAAACCGGCCTTGGTCGGGCTTGTTACTAAAGAAAATTTTTCAAATCTGTCTGGTGTTGTAGTCTCAAACTGTAGTGCAGAAGGGATTAACGATAGTCTTTTATTTACGCATAAGGGCGTTTCAGGGCCTTTGATTTATAATGTATCATCTATCAAAGCCCGAGATTCATTCCCTTATACCTTGATGATAGATTTATACCCTCAAGAAATTAATCTGCAGGATTTGTTAAATGAAAATCCCCATAAACAAATAAATAATTTGCTTTCAGAATTTCTGCCTAAAAAGGTGGTTGATTTAATTATTGAATTCGCAAATGTTTCTAAAGAGAAAAAATGTCATTTAATAAATGCCAAAATGCGAGATTATATTTTAGAAAAAATCCATTCTTTTCAAGTTACGGTTACAGGTACAACTCCTGACGGGGAAGTTGTAACAGCAGGTGGAGTTAGTTTGAAGGAAATTTGTCCAAAAACTTTAGAATCAAAAAAATATAAAGGTTTGTATTTTATAGGTGAAGTTCTTGATATAGACGGCTTTTGTGGAGGATTTAATTTGCAAAATTGTTGGTCAACGGCTTTTGTTGCATCAGATGCAATTTTATCAATGTAAACTACTATGTTTTATTGTAAATATATGGTATCATTAGTATGCAAATGGACAAAAATTTAATCATTGAAAAACTAAAGAATAATAAAAGATATGTCAATAATGAAGATCTCACCGAAACTATTGTGGATATTGTTTTAGAGAGGTCAAAAGGTGTTATTGAGGATTTGCAGGAAACATCTGTAATAAATCGCTATTTAGATAAAATTATTTCTAAAACAGTTATAGAGGTTTTAAGAGCAGAAGGTCGTTATCATTTAAAATCTATTATACCTCTTCAAAAAATTGATTATAAGAACTTTTCTTATGATTCTTCAAAGTACAAATTGTCATTGACACCTGTTTCTAAATTAAAACAAATTTATACTATGTTTGAGAAGTCAGATGAGAAAAATGGTACGGAATATAAAAAAGTTTTGGAATACAAATATAAAGAAAAACAAAAAATAAAAGAGGTTGCTCAACTAATGGATGTAGAAGAACAGTTTGTTGTAGATACTCTTTTTGATATGTCAGAAGTTTCAGATAAGGTAGCAAGAGTATGAATTGTCCAAAATGTGGTTCACAACTAGATAAACATGCAATTAAGTGTCAAATCTGTGGCGCAAGAATTGGACGTTTTTGTCCCGTTTGTAAAGAATATAATTTGATTACAAATAAAACCTGTACTTCTTGTGGAGAGGTTTTGTTAAAGGTTTGCCCAAAATGCAAGAGTATAAATTTACCTGCTTCAAAACTTTGTCGTAAATGTGGGGCAGAACTTGATGTTAAGGTTGAACAACCTGAAACTCCATCGTTTCAAGAAACCGTTTATAATGCAAATTACTGTTCTTTGACAGGGGCTAAAGATACAATAATGGAAGCTATTGCAGCTTCTAATATAAAAATTGTTTCAATAAACGGTAATAATGAATATGGCAAAAACTATGTGTTTCAGTCCTTAGTAAAAGAAACTGCAAATCATAATATTGCTTGTTTGCTTGGTAAATGTAACCCTCATACTCAATTAACACCTTTGGGTTATATCCAAAGTGTATTATTAAACTTGTTTAATGTTATGAATTTCTGTGCAGATAAAAAACACCTGCAAAAAGAATCCGTTAAATTCTTTAAACAGGATTTTGATAATTTATCTACAAAAGAAATATATGATTTGTTAAATATCTTATATCCTGAAAAACTTGATAAATTCTCTAATATAGAAGCTAACAAACAAAATACAATACGAATAATCGTTAAAATATTTGAAACAATATTGGGAAAAATGAAAGCTGTATTGTTGGTTGAAAATATTGAATATATTGATAGTTTTTCTTATGAGCTTTTAAACATTTTAATTTCAAATGATTTAATTAGAGAAAATTTAACAGTTATTTTAACTTGTTCAAAAGAACAATCAGGCGTAAACTGTATAACTTCACCTGTCTTGAATGATAATAACTATGTTGATGTTACAATAGCGCCATTTACAAGAGAGCAGCTAGAACCTATATTCAGCAATTACACCTCTGTCTCTATTACAAAAGATATCAAGAACAATATATTAAGTGTGGCTGAAGATAATCCGATTATTGTTGAACAACTGATTAATTTGGTCGCTGATTCAATAAGAACAAATCAGCCTATAATGTATCCAAGTGATTTGCAAGAGGTTTTAAGGCGCCGTTTAGAAATACTAAAGGAAACTGATAATTTTTCTTATATGGTTTTATGTGCTTGCACTATTCTTGGCTTTAAGTTCTATCCAGTTTTGCTTACAGGTATATTTAATATCTCGGCAGAAGATATTGAAGCAAGAATCTCTCAACTCGTAAAATTAAACTTTGTAGTTCCTTCGTTTAATTTTGGATATGAGTTCAAAACTTTGAATCTATGGAATGTAATGATTGAGTTGTTTAAACAAGATACTGAAATCTTTAAAGCCGTAAATCAATCTTTATATCCATTAATAGCAAACTATATCCTTTCAACATCTGCGATTTTAGGATTTATTGCTCAAAACCTTGATTCTGATGACCAAGCCTTTGCAATATGGGCACATTGTGTACAATTATCAGCTTATATCGGTGATACAAGTTTGTATATAATTTTACAAAAACAAATCTTGAGTATTGTTGATAAGGTCAATATAGCTCAAGCTGATTTGGTAAAAAGAAATGCCTATGCAGAACTTGGTAAATTGTTAGAACCTGATAGTCCGGAGTTGGCAATAGAATATTTGCCAAAGGCTGTTACAATGCTTGATGAGGCTCATTTTGTAGAAAAAATCGAGTTGTTGGGTTATTTGGCATCTTGTTCTATGAAATTAAACAATTATCAAGGTGTAATTGAATGTATAAATAATGTTATACCTTTAATTCCTGAAAATTTCCCTGTCGAAATTGCAGTAATGAAAGCAAGAGAGGTTACTCCGTTGTTAAAACTGGGTAATACAGGCTCTATTATAAACTTAATAGATAATGAAATTTTGCCTGTTTTGGAAAGTGCTTTGAATAACAAGGTAGCTTGCAAAACTCTTTCTCAAGACACCATTTTTGAAATATGGGTAAAAACCTTGTTGAACTTAGCAAAAGCGCTAATTATGCAAGGTGATAACCGAGCCTTCAAGATATTAGAGGATTTATCAGGTATATGCAGTGTTAATAATATCGAGAATAAAGATTTTATTATTAATATCAAGGCTTACAGAGCGTTTGCTAATACAATGTCAGGTAATGTCAGAATGTCTATCAAAATACTTGATGAGATATTATCAAATGCAGATGAACAAATTAACGATTATTCAATGTCAACGATAAATTTGATTAGTATATTAAATCGTTTCTTTATGAATAAAAATGATTTGAGCTATGAAGAATTGTTCCAAGCTGCCCAATACGCTGATGATATCCATGATGAGTTTACCAAGAATATATTAAAACTCTTGTTGGGCAGATTAATGCAAGAAAGAACTTCGGCAAAAGAAGCTACTGTTGTTTATGCTAAACAGGTTGAATATTTCGCTGAAAAACAAAATGCTATTGGTGTATTGTTAGGTTGGTATTTTATCTCCGAAGCTAAAATGATTATAGATGGCCCTGAAATGGCTTTGGATATTGCATTAAAGGCTCTTGATGTTGCTCAAAGTGCCAATATTTCCAATCATTATTTCACATTGTTGTTAAATAAGTTAATTGGTGAGATATATTTAGCATTACAAGATTTTGATGCTGCAAAAATGTATATTGAAAAAGCAATTATGATTGCGAAAAATGCAGATATAAAATATCAGTTGGCTCATTTGTATTTATTGTATTCAAAATATCTACAAGATTATGCGTTGGTAGTGCAGGACAAAAAAGTTGATTTCGTCTTGTCTGCACAACAAATGAATCAAAAAGCTTCTTTAATTGCAGATGATTTGAAACTGATTTCATTATTATCTGAAGTTGAAAAAGCTACGACTATTCTCAATTCCTTCTGTCAAATGAATGGAATTGTTCTAAAATAATTATTATATAAGGAAACTAATATGAATAAGAAGATATTAATAACTTTGGCTATATTATTACTGACTGCAAATATCGGTGAAGCAAAAATGACAAAAGAGGCTCACCATTTGTACAAAATGGGTACTGCTTGTGAAGTTAAACAAGATTATGACAATGCGATAAAATATTTGGAAAAAGCTATTGTTATAAATGGTGACGATTCGGTTTTATACACTAAAATTGCAGGGCTGTATTCTACAGTAGGCGATAATACAAGTGCATTAAAATATTATAAAAAAGCGTTGAAGCTAAATCCTGATGACGGCTTTTTATATGTAAGTATCGGTAATATATTGCAATCTATGGGTGATTATGAAAATGCCTATAATTCGTATAAACAAGCATCTGTATTATGTCCTGATTACAAATATAATTATCTTAACCTTGCGAGTGTAGAATCTTATCAAAAAAAATATGATGATTCTATCAAAGATTATCAAACCTTCTTAACAAGTTATCCTGAAAATCAACAGGCCAGAGAAGGAATGGCAAGAACATATTTGGAATCAGGCGATTATGCAACTGCAGAAAAAGAGTTTGAATCAGCATACAATCTTGCTCCGGATTCCTTTAAAGATTTTATAAATTACGGAACAGCTTTATTTAAAGATAAAAAATATGAAAATGCTGTTACAATATTGAACAAATCATTGGAAAATAATCCGGACAGCGTAAAGACATATTCTCAATTAGCGCTTTCTTATCAAGCTCTAAACAAAAATCAAGATGCAGAAAAATCTTATGAAAAGCTTTTTGAATTAGAACCTGATATGAATGAACTAAGGTTTGATTACGGTAATCTTTTGGCTACAATGAACAAAAATGATGAAGCTATAGCTCAATACAAAAGATATATAGAGTCATATCCTGAAGATGTTGATGCTTATAAAAATATAGCTTTGGTTTATAAAAAAATAAACAATATTGATTTAGCAATGTTGAACTATCAAAAGGCTTATGCAAAAGCTCCTGCAGATGTAGAAATTCAAAAAGAGCTTGCATATTGTTATCATCAGAAAAATGATTTGAAAAATGCTCTAAAGTTCTATGATTTAGCTTTGAAAACTTCGCCTAATGATTACGATTTGAGATATAATAAGGCATTGGTTTTGCATGCCGACAAATCATATTCTTCTGCTATAGAAATCTATAAAAACTTATTAACAGAAAAAGATAGTGACGAAGTTCAAAAGAATCTAAACGCTGCACTTTTGGCTTTAGGTTTTGATTTGATAGACAAGGAACAATATGTTCAGTCATGCTTGCCGTTTGAAGAAGTTATTGCAACTGATGAAAAACAAGCCTCTGCATATTTCGGTTTAGCATTAGCAAATGAAAAACTAAAAAACGAAAAGAAAGCATCTTTCTATTTTGATAAAGCTCTTACTTTAGACCCTAATAATACAGAATACAAAAATGAATATAATGATTTCAAAACAGCTTGTGAAAAACAGTCTAAGGCTACAAAAACCGTTTCTGATACTATGACAGAAGTTGAAAGATTAGTTCAACAAGGTGATTCTGCATATAAGGCAAAGAATTATAAACAAGCGATATCTTGTTATCAAAAAGTTATTTTAGTAACACCAAACGATAAAGAAACACTTTTAAAATTAGGAAACTTATATCGTTTGACAAAGAACCTTAATAAAGCTGCATATTATTATAATGAGGCAATAAAAGTTGATAATAATTATGCAGATGCTTGGTTTAATTTAGGCTTGACTTATGCAAATCAAAGAAACTTCAACAGCTCTATTAACTGTTTTGACAAGGTTATAGGTATAGATTCTGATTATGCTTTGGCATATTATGCGTTGGGTTTGGCTTATGAGTATAAAAATGAAAGCGAAAAAGCTATTGAGAACTATAAAAAATATACAACTTACGAAAAAGATAAAAAGCTGGTTGATACTGTAAATAATAAAATACAACAGTTGAGCCAAATGAAATAATGAAAAGAATAGTTATTGTAATATGTTTAATTCTATTATTTTGTTCCAGTTGTGAACAGAAAGAGAAAGCGAATATTATTTTCAATGCAGAACCAATTACCAAAGAAACGGTTATGCACCCATCTCGTGAATTTGCCGAAGGGCAGAAAATATATTATTTGTTTTTTACACCCAAAAAACTTGAAACCAAATTCATCAGAGTTCAAGTGTTTAAGGTGTCAGATACGATAAATAGAGGTGGCTATACAATATATTGGACAAATGATTACAGAGTAATGAAGCAAAACATGTATTATTACTGTAACAATTTCACGATTCATCAAAAAGGAAGATATGTAATGCAAATATTTTCGATTAGTAATTTAGGAAAACCTTTGGCTTACAATGAATTTTGGATAAGATAGTTTGCTTTTTGGCTTACTTGGTTAATTAAATCTTCAATAGATGTGTTTCCATATACTATATCTATTATATTTAGTTCATAGTCTGTATTAAGGTTTGTGTCTGCCAAGTATTTAAGTTTTGGTAAAATCTCAATTCTTTTAGGGTCAGCCTTTGAATTTATAAGGATTTTTACGGCCTTCATAAATTCTTTTTGTCTATATAAGTCCTCACTGCTTTGTGGTAATGAAGCTACAATGTTTTTGACAAACGGGATAGTTGCTTTAAATTGTTTCTTTAGTTCATCACGTTGCAGAATACCTGCAGATAGATGTGCCAAAAAATATTTTGCTGTTAAGATATCCACAAACTCAAGTACTTCTGTAGTAAAATCTAAAGCTTCATGATTATAGTATGATGCTTGATTTAACTGTGGTAATAAAACATTTAGAGGGACAATTATATCCGTACCTTGTAATTGTGTTATTGATATTTGTATTATTTTCAAAATCAATGATAAATATTTAGGGTTAGAGTTTTTAAGAGAATCAATATTTTCTTTTACATCTTTAACAAATAAAGAGTATCTCAAAATATCTCCACGTTCTATAGATGCTTGGATTTTATCAACTTTGTAAGGACGGTCTTTGCTTAAAACCTTACTGTCCTTTTTCATCGGATTTGATACTAACCTTGTCATAAATATAATAAACCCCGATTAAGAATAAATTTGCTATTCCGTAAATAAATATTTACAAATACATTCTAATTTATAATTATATTTTTGACATCGTCAATTTGATTGGTAGTATTAACTGATTTCTTTATTATTATTTTTCATTGTCCATGCTTGCTTTGGGCAAACTGTTGCACAAAAAGAACAACCTATACATTTATCGGCTTTTACGGAAAAATCTTCAGAAATTGCTGATTGAGGACAATTTGTTTTGCATAAATTACAATTTATACATTTATCTTTGTTCCAAATTGGTTCTTGGAGTCTTCCTTCGCCTGTTGATGCAAGTTCATAGACTTTGTAATCGTCTTCAATAAAATCTCCGAAAATACCACCTTCTACCCAATTCTTTTGGTGAAACTCGGCTACAGAGATTTTCTTTGTTTTTTGGTCAGGTGCAAGTGGTACAATCTTTTTCCACTCACTAAAATCTAACAAGGTATCTTTTAAACCTTTTTGGTCGATGGCAGTTAGGAATCTGTCCATACCTTCTGTTAAAAAGTCGATATCTTTTTGAGAAAGCTCAATAACTTCAACGCAAGAAGATATGCCTTTTATCGGACCTCTGCAATAAATTGTTCCACCAACCATACCGACACAAGAGCGATTGCCTAAAATAGACTCAACACCGTTGCAATCAAAACCACATATAACAGCTATTCCCCCACCCATGAATTCAAAGCTGAAGGAGCCTGTATTTTTTAGTACCCAAAACTCAGGAGGTGCAAACTTAGGGTCAAATTTCATCAATGCCCCAGACCGTGTGCCGACTCGGCCTGAGACATATATATGTCCACTTGCAGCACAGTGAGCAGCAGTGTCACCACAATCACCTTTTACGATAATTTCAGCCCCTGAATTTAACCAACCTACATCAGCAGGAGTTGAACCGTTGACTACAATTTTAGTTCCTTTTCTTGCCATTGCGCCAACTCTTTGTCCCGGGTTTGTAATATTAAAGGTCAAAGTTTCATTACTGTTCTTTGCCCAAGCTGAGCCACCGATATCATGCTGACCACAGGCATGTACCTCAAAATCAGTGTATCCTTCTTCTATTTTTGACTGGATATCCTGCAATAATTTTTGAGTTGAAATTCTTTCGTTATTAACTATACCTTCGATTGTAATTGTTTTCATATTTCCCTAACATACATATTGAATATCTAATCTGTCTGCAACATTCTTATCTACAGTAATAAGAGCGTCAGAACGACCTATCGGTAATGCAGAGCAACCTGTAGCAGCCATTAATTTTCTAAGCTCAAAATTTGTTGCAACAAAATAATTAACCAAGTTTTGTGCAACCTTGTCAATATCAAGGCGTTTAGTAAGGCATACATCTTGAGATGCAATACCTGCAGGACAAAGACCTGTGTTGCAAGCATTACATTTTTCTGTGTCGTTGCCGATACAACCTG
>ERZ779681.471-NODE-471-length-13917-cov-2.02792_pt1 | contig 13917 bp, 13 predicted proteins | sample MGYA00511905_ERZ779681 | MGnify/ENA primary metagenome ERZ779681 (study PRJEB29588, sample SAMEA2144578) | human gut metagenome | biome: human gut; feature: human-associated habitat; material: faeces | place: Denmark | collected 2008/2010 ... | reverse complement strand
AGCTACAGCAACTGGAGCAGCAGCAGAAACGCCGAATTTTTCTTCCATAGCTTTTACTAATTCTGAAGCTTCTAATAAAGTTAATTTTTCGATTGATTCTAAAATAGATTCTACACTCATGGTTTTCTCCTTTTTATTATTTTAATTTGTGTAATATACGTTTTGTTCTGATTAATAATCAGATGCGTAAATCTTACGCAGATTTTTGATCTCTAACAGCAGCCATAGCTCTTGTTAATGAAGACATAACTGCATTGATAGAGTTTGCGATACCAGATGCAGGTGAATTGATACAACCAAGCATTTTTGCATAAATTTCGTGTTTTGAAGGCAATGTAGCCAATGCTTTTGCTTCTGCTGCAGATAACAATTTACCGTCCATAGCAGCTGCTAATATTTCACCTTTTTTGGTTTCTTTAATGAATTTTGCCAATGCTTTTGCTGGTGCAACCTGATCGTCAAAACCAAATGCGATTGCAACAGGACCTGTCAAAGAATCAGCTAATACTTCATATTCTGTTCCTTTAACGGCAATTTTTGCTAAAGTATTTTTAGTTACCATATAATCGCCGTCTTCTTTTTGAATTGAGCGTCTTAGTTTGGTAATTTCTTCTACTGATAAACCTTTGTAATCAGTAACGATAGCAACTTTTGCCTTTTCAATTTTCTCTTTCATTTGAGAAATTTTTTCTGATTTAAAGGCTTTTGTTGACATTTTTTGCTCCTTTGTTTTTATTTTTGCGAATTAATAATAAATCCGTTTCGACCTTTTGTTTACATAGTAAAAAGACTTTGCGTCAATTACTTTACCGCAAAATCTTACACATTTAAAAACTATTTTAATATTTCGACTGTGTAACCTAGGTTAGCCGGTTCTTCCTTTTATAATGTGATGAGCTAGAAACTTTGTTTCTTTTACATCGAGGATTTGCACCTTGAAACTCTGTCAGCATAACTAACTGTCTGCGGTTTGTACTCATGGTAGCAAATAAATTTTAGAAATCAAGCACTTTTTATTAATTTCTTGAAAAAAATTAACATGTGGGCTATACTTTCCTTACAGAGTATATACAATAAAGGATTTGGAAATATGAAAAAAAGATTAGCAACTTTATTATTACTTAGCTTATTAAGTATAGCACCTGCTCTTGCAGAAGGCGAACAAGCTGGACAAGCTCAACAACCTGCACAAGAAACTCAAAATGTTCAATCGGTTGAAGTTAATGACGCAAGTCAAGCTATTGAACCAACAGCACAAAAACCTACTGAACAAACTAAAGTTACAATAAACGATATAACTACAGATTATTGGGCTAAAATGTCTATTGAAAATGTTGTTTCAAAGGACATTATGAAACTTGACGATAAAGGAAACTTTAATCCTGAAAAAAGTCTTACAAGAATTGAATTTGTACAAGCTCTTTTGAAGATTTTATCTAACGATAACTTAGATGTAAAAATATCAAACATATTCACGGATGTTAAAGAATCTGACGCATATTATGCAGATGTTTTACGTTCAGAACAACTCGGACTTGTATATGGCTACCCTGATAATACCTTCTTGCCAAACAATACAATGCTAAGAAGTGAAACAACATCTATCATAAGTCACATAACAAAAGATAAATTTGTAGATTGTTCAATATTAGATAAATACACAGATAAAAACGATATTCCTGAATGGGCAAGAATACCTTATGCAAAATCTATTAACTATGGTATCTTTGTAAATCACCCCGATGAAAACAAACTTGAACCAAACAGAAATATCACAAGAGCAGAAGCTGCTGTTCTTTTATCTCGTTTAAACGATAAACTTTCTTTAGTAAAACCTAAATTCGTTATCCCTTCAGAAAAAATGCTTTCTGTAGAACATCTAAACTTGATAAGAAGAACTCCTTGTTCTAAAATCCAAATTACAAACTGGAGAAAGATTATTTTAGAAGGTAATGTAATCCCTGTAAAATATGAATCCAAATTTGCATCAAAAACTGCATCTGAAGGCGATAAAGTTAATTTCGTTCTTCCTGAAGGATTATACACAACTGAAGGCACACAGCTTTTACCTGCAGGAACAAAACTAACTTCAGAAGTTTCTATTGTTGAAGCTCCAAATAGTTTCAATAGACGCGCAAAAGTTTATGTAAACTATAAACAATTTGTTTTGCCTAACGGCACAGCTTATGATGTACAAGCAAAAACATATACAAGAGATAATGCTCTAAAAGAAACTCTATGGCTTGCAATTCCAAAAGCACTAACAGGAGTTGGAGCTGTAATGCCGGGGCTAAATTATAGAGCCAAAGAGGGTGAAAAAATAAAAGTTATTATGTTAGATGATGCATTCCTAACAAATCCGGAAAGAATGCAACAACAAGAACAACAAGAAACAGGGCTGTAATCAGCCCTGTTCTTTTGGCTAAATTTTTTAACCAACATTATATCTGCTCTCTATTCTTGACATATATAGAAATATAGTATATCTTTCAAGTAATATAAAATGGAATTTAAAGAATGGCGAATAAAATTAAATGCCCTAAATGTGGTGAAGAAATAGATATAGAAAACCTAATTCAAGCCGAAGCAAAAGATGCGCTTGATAAAAAACTTGCGCAACAGAAAGCTCAACTTGATAAGCAACTGGAAGAATACAAAAAACAAACAGAATCGCTTAAATCTCAACTTGAAAAAGAGAAAGAAAAAGCTATAGATGATGCACTAAAATCACAAAAACAAGAATTCAAAGCCAAAGAAGAAGAACTCAAAAAGAATATACGAGAAGAACAAAAAGAAGCTTATCAAGAACTTGAAAAAGAACTTGAAGAAAAATCGTTACAAATCAAAGAGCTTAACAAATTAAAAGCCGAAAAATCACGACTTGAAAGAGAAAAAGAAGAATTGCAAGAAAAAATTATTGCAGATACAGAAAAAGAATTTTCTCAAAAACTCGTTGAAGAAAAACAAAAATATCAAAAACAAGCAGAAGAAAAGTTTGAACTCCAAATCAAAGAACTCCAAAAACAACTACAAGACCAAAAAGACTTGACAGAAGAAATGAAAAAACGCCAAGAACAAGGCTCTATGCAGTTGCAAGGTGAAGTTCAAGAGCTTGCAATAGAAAAATATTTGAAGGAAAACTATATCTATGACGAGATAAAAGAAGTTGGTAAAGGTGATATGGGTGCTGATTCCTTGCAAATCGTAAACACCTCATACAAACCTAACTGTGGAACGATATATTACGAAAGCAAACGCACAAAAACCTTCAAAGAAGATTGGATTGCCAAATTCAAAAACGATATCCAAGAAAAAGGCGCTGATATAGGGGTTCTTGTAACAGCAGTTTACCCCAAAAGTATGACAAGAATGGGTATGAAAGACGGTGTCTATATATGCACTTATGAAGAATTTAAGGCTCTTTCATTTATCCTTCGAGAAACTCTTATCAAAATCAGTGATACCAAAACCTTGCAAGAAAACAGACACGAAAAAAGTGCTATCTTGTATAACTATTTGACAAGTACAGAATTTCGATTCCAGTTTGAAACCATTGTAAACGCATTTGTCGGACTGCAAAACGATTTGGAATCAGAAAAGCGTGCAATGAATAAACTTTGGAAGAAAAGAGAAAAAGAAATTCAAAATGTTCTATCTGCAACAACAGATATGTATGGCGCAATACAAGGAATTTCAGGCAACGCAATTCAACGAGTTGAAGCACTCGAACTTCCACTATTGGATTAATTATTAAGTTTTCTTTACAAACCTTTCTTATTTTAGCAATTATATCCTCGATATATACTTATTATATATATGAGTGAATCAGCAACAAATACCACGAATATGCCACAAACAACACCAACATATAGTGTTGAACCTAAATCTGTGACAACTCCTGTTCAACCAACTGCTGCAACAGTTGATATGACTTCAACAAAAGGTACTGTAGCTGAGCCTCAAGTTAATAACAACCCCCAAAAAGGGTTTGATACAAATAACGCAAGTATTCCAACTACTTATGCTCAACGCTACATGTCAGGGATTAATAAAACTCCGACTTTTCAAAAGAATCAAAATGATGACGAATTTTCATTGACCAATTCTTTAGGAAATTCAGCTTTATTAACCTTAGCTTTTAAAAATGATTTCACAACGCAAGCAGAAAACAGAACAAGTTTTGAAAAGTCAAAAAATTTATTTGAGACATTAGACAACGAAAACTTTAAATACGGTCGTTTATTCTTCCAAGGCAGTTGGATAAATACTCGCACACCGATTGATCCTGCTACAGGAGAAGCAACAGGACTACCTGAAATGTTACCTGCTTAATAATTATCACATATTTTTATTTTCATATATAATTACTGTATGAAACTTGCAATAGTCACAAATAATAATGTAGCCAATACAAAAAAAGTTCTTTCAAAGTTCGAAGATGAACTCCAAAAGAACTCTTTAAGCTACGAAATTGTAGATATAGACCATTTGAAAAACGGTTTTGATTTTGTTTGCGCAATCGGTGGTGACGGAACAATTCTTAAAACTGCTCGTTTTTACGCAAATTATGACACTCCTATACTCGGTATAAACCTTGGACGCTTAGGTTTTTTGTCACAGTCAGGCACATCAGAAATTGCCAAAGTTGTTGAACATATCAAAAACAAAACTTATAAAGTTCAAGAACGAACAATGTTAAAATCAGACAATTATACTGCATTGAATGATTTTGTTATAAAAGGACATTCTTGCACAAGAACTTCAAAATTTTCATTACAAATCAATAACAAATTTGTATGCGATTATATTGCTGACGGAATAATAATTTCGACACCAACAGGCTCAACGGCTTATGGACTGTCTGCAGGAGGTCCTATATTGTGTCCTGAAATTGATTGCCTTGTAATTGTGCCTATATGTCCACATACTTTGACAGCAAGACCGTTAGTAATTCCTACAACAGAAAAAATAACAATAAGCTCTATGGACGAATTATTAACAGTCGCTATTGACGGACAAGAACAAAGCGGCACTGTCAAAAAAGTTGATATAGAACTTTCACCTAAGAAAGCAAAGCTAGCATTTCTTGGTGATGATGATTTTTATTCTATCTTGCGTGACAAACTACATTGGGGCATATCACCAACCGATAACTAATAATTAATTAAAAATCTGTCGGGCCGTCAACATCACCTCCATCTCCTCCACCACCACCTGAACCTCCTGAATTGTAAGAAGCTGTAATATTAAACCTTGCTTTGTCATACTGGTAATTATTCATCATTTCTTCATCAGAAATATACCTTGTGTACATACGGGCAGAGTTGACAGTGATATAAGAAGGATTTGAAGAATACTTGCCAGTATTATCACCACAATAACCTATGGTAAGTGGGATATTCGGCAAATCAGATAACGAATCTGTAAGAACAGCAGATTCATCAGAACCGTAATAACTGTTAAAGAAATGAATCTCACCTTCTTTAACTCTAAAACAGCAATATATTTTTGCACCTGTAGGAATAGTTTTGTAAGGTGAAACTGTATAAGTTTTGCTTGTCCCAACATAACAACTGCCGTATAGATTACCATATTTATCAACTCTAATTGAATATCCACCTGTTTTTGGTACCAGATTCCCGAACAACTGTTGAGTTGTTGATAAAATTTCATTTAATGTAAATACTAATTCGAGAGTACATTCTTTGTTATAATCAGTTATATCCGTATATCCATAAGGTGAAGAACCATAAAACCCATACCCTGTAGTAGATGTAAATGTTGTAGAATCCTCATCAAAAAAACATGCTCTATCAGTTACAGAGTTTGCCCAACTGTTAATCCCGACTAAAGGGTGCCATCTGCTAGATTCACCCGAAAAACGAGAAGATGTAAATCCACCTTGATTGTTTATTGCGTCCAGCCATACTCTCAAACCTACAGGAGAGATTTGAGGAGTTGAAGCAACTGATGATGTCGGAACATTAACAACTACTTCACCTAGTCCTGTGTAACCTTCATCAGCTGAATATGTACCATTTTCTGTTATTATTTTGTTTTGATTGTTAATTGTATCACCAACTGTTATTTGAGAAATAGCCTGCGCAAGTTTGTCTGACTTGTTGTTGTATTCAGTAACATTTACATTGAATTTTTCTATTTCTTGATATGCGTTTGTAATGTTGGTTTTGATTCGTTGTATTTGATTAGCGATTGTCATAGTTATATTTCCTTTCTTTTGTGTCATTCAGAGGGCATAGCCCGAAGAATCTCTTAGACACGTTAGAGATATTTCGCTTACGCTCAATATGACATAACGAGTTTCTTATTCACTTAAAAACTTAGATTTCCTCCAATAATGCTTCTATGCCGTCCAGTTTTGTATCTATTTCTGTTTTGGTGTAAACATCTGATACATTGGCTTTGATATCAAGTTTGGCATCTAAATCTGCTTGTGAATCAATGTTGCCTGTAATAAAGCCCCATTCAAGTTTTGTATTGCCGAGATTTTCAATATTATCAGCTACAGTAACAATTTTTTGAATATTTTGAGAAACACTTACAAAACCTGAGCTTGCTAAAATGTTATCAATATCTGATTTTGTTTGTACAACATCTGTTGCAAACTCTTTTGCTTGTACGGCGAACTCTTTAGCCGTATCTGAATAATACTTTGCAGTATTGTTGGTAATAGTAATACGATTAACATCGTATCCAGATTTTGTCATAACCATAAAAAATCCTTTCTGTGTAAAACACTTTTGATTGCATTAACAAAAAATTAGACAAACTTTTTATCTCTCTATTGGTATAGAGTAGGTAGAGAGTGGAGTAAAAAATGCGTAAGCTGGTTTTTATCGACTTAAAACATTATCTTTGTGAGCCACTAAGCAGACAATCTAAACCACAAAATCACCATTCCGAGCCATTAGTCAAAGAATCTCTAACAAAACTTGCTAGAGATATTTCACTCGCTCAATATAACTATAAGGGTAGCCATTCCTTACTACGATACGGAATCTGTCAATGCCGATTTTAATAATTTAATAATTTATTTCTCATTAACTTTATAAATAGATTAATAAAGAACTTAATTATATTAACAAATCAATAAAAGAATTGCAGTTTCTAAACTAATCACTCCCCAACAAGAACCCCAGAAATCACACAGGGTAAAATAGGCTTTGCCTTTTTCGGGTGGGCTTCGCTATAATACAGCCAACAATTTGTGGGTAAATTTTCGGCAAGAAAAAGTCTTTCTTCATCTGACAATGCCATATATTCTTCATTCGTCATATTCAATCGTGAAAGATTTTTAGGTAGCATATTATCACCTTACTTATAACTTTTTACTTTTCTTCCGTATTGGTCGTATTGAGTTGTTCTACCTGATGAATCCGTTTTAAACGAACCAACTTTTTGTCCATATTTATTGTATTGGGTAACTGAACCGTTAGAATTTTGCCTATATGAACCTGTTTTCTGTCCGTATTTGTCATAGGAATTATAGCCCGATGAAGTTTTGCGATACGAACCTGTTTTCTGTCCATATCTGTCATAAGAGTTGTAACCTGACGAGGTCGAACGATAAGAACCAGTTTTTTGTCCGTATCTGTCATAGGAATTGTAACCTAATGAAGTCGAACGGTATGAGCCTGTTTTTGCCCCATATTTGTCGTAAGAGTATGTAGTTTTTGCAAAAACAATAGACGATAACAAGAATAACCCTAATAATAACGAAAATATCTTTTTCATATTACCCCTTCAGATTTAACAATAATCCTTTTTCTGAACTTCTTACCAATTATATAACGAAAACATAGATTTCTTTATTAAAATATGATATATTAAGTATTATTTTGGAGTGATCTATGAATAAAAAAGTTTTTGCATTTGATTTAGGTAAAGCAAGCATTGGATATTGCGTAAGAGAAGATTTAAAAATTTTAGAAGCTGGTTCTTTAATCATCAACAAAGACCACGCAGAATGTATCTCTAATAGAGATAGAAGAAGAGTCCAAAAAACTCTTTTAGCACACAAAAAAAGAGAATCATTTTTTAACAATTTATGGCAAAATTGCGATTTAAACATATTAAACAAAGATGATAAAAGATTCTCAACAGAATTCGGCAAAAAAAATGATTCAACTATTTATAATTCTACACTTTTAAGAATTGCATTAATACAAAACAAGCCCCTTGAAGAATGGCAAATATACAAAGCCTTGCATAATGCAATCCAAAGACGAGGTTATGATTCCAAACTACCATGGGCAAATGCAAAATCTGATGACGATAAAAAGAATGAAGAATTATCTGCACGATATACTCAAAACGAACAAGGCGAAGAATTAATCAAAAATGAGAACTTTAAATATCCTTGTTACTATGATGCAGTTCGCCTAAGCTTATGGTCAGAAAACATGCCAGAAAAACTACAAACCTATGTTCCACTTGATAATGTTAAAAAAATTAGAGATGCTGGAATTGTTGCACCTCGCAACCTTGTAGAAAAAGAACTTAAACAACTATATATCAATGCACAATTACAACTCCCTCAACTCAACAAATATTCAGTAGAATATTTCTTGTATGGCGAAGGTGAAGTTGCATACGCATCTTATAACAAAAAAGATTATAAATGCCATCGTGGTACAGAATGGGATATGCAAGGAGTTTTGGGACAAAAAATTCCACGTTTTGATAACAGAATTATTGCAAAATGCAAATTACTACCAAAAAGAAATGTATGCAAAGCTAATACACTTGAAAATGTTTCGTTTGTTTTATTAATGAAACTCAAAAATTTACGATATACAAACATAAACAACGAGTATTCAATGCTTTCTGCTGATACGATAAATAAAATTTATCAGAACTGGCTAAACAAAGCCTTGAAAGATGATGGAAGCTACAAACTAGATACAACCATTATCCAAAAAGAAGTTGAAAAAGTTCTTGGAGAAAAAATACAAGATAAATTTGAGCCTTTAAAAGCTAATATTAGTGGACGTTCAAGTTTTTGCAGACGAGCTTGTAAAATCATGAACCATATCATCTTAAACGGCATAGAAGACCCAACAACAATGGACGTTGCTGAATTTACAGATAATATAGATACTCCCAACGGTATAACCGAAGCCGAAATACGAACTATGCTATCTAAAATCGGAACATGGGAAAATTTATATATTCCTGACAACAGATATGAAATGGCAGAATTGTCAAGTGATAATCGAGAAAAAACTGATATTCTAATTGGTAATATTACAAACCCTATTGTAAGAAACAGACTTCAAGTATTCAGAGATAAATTAATTGAATTAAAGCAAAAATACGAAACTCCGGATAAAATCATATTTGAATTTATAAGAGACGGTGCAGACAATTCTTTATATGGAGCAAAGAAAGCTCAAGACTTCCTTAAAACAATTAAAGAAAATGAAAAAACAAATAATGATTTAGCTATAGAATTAAAAAATGCAGATTGCTTTAGTGTTGTAAATCTTGAAAAGCTAAAACTTCTAAAACAACAAGACGGTATATGTATTTATTGTGGACAAAGAATTGGCATTTCTGATTTAGACAAATGCGAAATTGACCATATCTATCCTCGTTCTAGAGGTGGGAATGATGCAATTTCCAATAAAGTTCTTTGTTATTCAATAGAAAACCAAAAGAAAAAAGATAGAACTCCTTATGAATGGTTACATAATGATGAAAGAACATGGGCTGATTTTGTAAATCGTGCCAAACTGTTAAAAGATAAACTTAAAAAAACAAAATATACACTTTTAACAAGTAAACCTGAAAATTGCGAGGAACTAATTAAAAGTTATAATGGACTTGCAGAAACAGCTCAAATCGCAAGAGTTGCACAAGATATTACGGCATTCATATTCGGTTGGGGCTTGCAATTAAAAGATGAAAAACGAAGAATTTTTGTCAATAATGGAGCATCTACATCTGGAATAAGAAAAACATATAGATTAAACAAACTCTTAGGAAATGATGTAAAGAAAAACCGTAATAACGATAAACACCACGCACTTGATGCAATATGTATCAGTTTTTCACAAAATTATAAATACAATAAACACACAAAACGTGATGAAATTGAAGGACTAGACATTCATGATAATGAATTTAGAGAACTAATAAAACAAACCTTAGATGCAATCATACCTTATCCATACACAAATGATAAACCTTTTAAAGGTAACACAAAACCTTTAGAAACTATCTATGGCTATAGATGTATTGACAATAAACATTACATAACACAACGTGTTAGCTTAGAAACCATTGAACAAAAAGATAAAAAAATTAAGTGTATTGTTGATGAAGTCATAAAAAATGATTTGTTGGAAAAAATCAAAGAAAAAATGCCAACAAAAGACTGGACAACTATGCTACAAAATTATATTCACCCAACAAAACAAACTAAAGTAAAGAAAATTTTGGTTATTGTTTCAGAAGGTGAATTAACAAAAGATTCTAATGCTCATTCTCGTATTGGAGAATACGCAGATTTTGGAACAAAAGGAACGAAACATCAATTCAAACACTCCAAAGGACATAAAGGACAAATTTTGTATTACAACGAAAAAGGTGTAATCAAAGTTTTACCAATATATGCTAACCAAAAAGATAGTGATGTAAAATCATATATTGAACAAAATGGTTGCAAATTATATAAAAAAGGAATGAAATTCTACTCAGGTTGCTTAATCCAAATAAATAAAGACTTTGAAGCAACTGCATACTATACGCAAACAGACGAAAACGGCAATGACAAACAAATTCCAACAAAAGAAAAATTACAAGCAGGAGTTTATAAACTTAGAACAATGATGATTGATGGAAAAGTAAAATTAGAATCTTCTACTGGAATTGAATTATTAACAAATGCCAAAGTATTAGTAGAAGCTGATTTTTCGAAATTTTCTAAATATTAAATTTGACAATATATGATAAATCATTAATCATGCTATATGACTTATCACATATTACATATAACTACGCCAAACGTCAGTCTTTACACAGATAAAGGTTTCTTTTGTTGCAAATTTGATGATGATAGCGAAAACAGACTACCAATTGATGATATAAGAGCGATTATTATTGCAACACATCAAGTTACTTTTACCAATTCTTGTTTAGCAAAATTGTTAGAAAATAACATAGTTATTTTACATTGCAACAATTCATACAAACCAATAGGTTGGAGTATCAGCTTTGATAGAGTTGTAAGAACAAAAGCTTTTTCTAATCAAATTGCACAGAATAAAGATTTTGAGAACAAACTATGGAAAACTATACTCAAGTCAAAAGTTACAAACCAAGCTAACAACCTAAAATTAATAGGTCAGAATCCTGAAAACATATTCAAACTAATCAACAAACCTTTGATTAGTGAAGCCAATATCGCCAAACAATACTGGAATGCTTATTTTATTGCTCTTGAAAAAGAACAAAAACGAGAACACAAAAACGCAGAAAACTTTGAAAATATATGCCTAAATTATGGCTATGCTGTTTTTCAGAGTTTACTGTATCGTTCTATTATCATACATGGCTTAATACCAAATTTAGGAATTCATCATGAAGAAAAATATAATAGTGCTCCTCTTGTATATGATTTAATAGAACCCTTCAGAGCTTTTATTGATTTTTATTTATACAAATTCAAAATTAATGAAGGTGGAAGTTTTAAAAGAGAAGATTTAAAATCATGGAATAAATATCTAGCATTTTGTATGAAAAACTACCGCCTAAATGCCAAAGGACTCAATTACAAGATTATTGATTTTATTGATATTTATATTGAAGAAATTGTAAACTCATTTATAAAATTTGATATTTCAAAACTTATTCTACCCGATATTTCTGCACAATATTTACATATAGACAAACATAGGAACCGAGAATATGAGGAGTAAATATCGTATGGGCTGGTTATTTGTATGTTTTGATTTACCTGTTATAGACAAAGAAGAACTTCGTCAAGCAAATGCTTTTAGAAAAGCTCTTTTAAAAATGGGCTATTTTATGCTCCAAAACTCAATTTATGTTCGTTCCTGCGTTACTTATGATAAAACCGAACAATTTATCCGTAATGTTAAACTTATAGCTCCAACTACAGGAAGTGTAAATGTTTTTTATTTAACCGATAGACAATGGAGTTTATCAGTATGTATAGAAAAAACTAATTATAACAAATCAAAATATAAAACAAAAATAGGCGAAAACGCACCAAAACAGATGACATTCTGGTAAATTTATATTAGAATGTTATTATGGATATTCGAATTTTTAAGGATTTAGAGAATGAGATCTTTTCGTGTCGTAGCAGAGGAAACGACTATTCTCTGTTCAATTCTGACTGGACTCTTAACTTAAAATATTTTATTCTTTCATTATATCATAATTATTTAACTGTGTATATCCTATTATAACATATTTTAAATTAAGAGTAAATCAAAACTGGGATTGTTTGCATACAATTTATAAAAATTATAACATATTTTAAATTAAAAATAATCTTACAGAATATTTTCATATTTTTCACTTAAAAAATATCTGCGTTTACGCCCTTCTCCATCATAATGAAGAAAACTAGATTTTACCCATTCTGAAACTAATAAACGAGCAGTTCTTGGAGCAAATTTAAAAAATTCTGCTACATCCTTTGCAGTTATATATTTTTGAACTTCGAACAAATTCAAAATTTGTCGTTGCTTTGGGTCTAGCTCTCTTAATACTTTTACTTCATCTTTTGTATTTTTATTTTCTTCTGCTTTTTTATAAACAGAATTAAACGCAATAGCCATACCATTGACAAAGTATTCAATCCATTTTGTAATATCAGATTCTGCACGTCCTAAGTAATAGTTATGAGATTTTCCAATGGTTATAGCATCATAATAGCCTTGTAAATCTTTTGCATAATATTCTTCTAGAGAATATATTCCTTTTAGGTCATATCCTCCTTTATGTAGAGCTAATGTAGTTAAAAGCCTTGCAGTTCTTCCATTCCCATCAAAATATGGGTGAATTGTAACAAATTGATAATGGATAATTGCAGCTTTAATTGGTACTGGAATATCATTTGTTGTATTTATCCAGTTTACAAATTCTTTCATTAATATTGGTACATCTTTAGCTTCAGGAGGCATATATACAATATTTCCGGACAAAGAATCCGTTATTACATTTTGCCCTTCACGATATTCAGTTGGTTTTACCTTTTTATTTCCACCACCTTCAACAAGTGCATGAATTTGCTTTATGTGCTTTTCGGTAATAGTTGCTTTTTCTTTAATCAATTTTTCTATATAATCTAAGGCAATATAATATCCTTTGATTTCTTTTTCATCTCTAATTCGTCCTGTATTAGAAATTACTTTGTTTGGATTTTTTAAAACATTATAAACTTCTTCCTGAGAAAGCCTATTTCCCTCTATTTGAGTAGAATAATGAATGGTTGTCATTTTAGCAGTCTCTCTAAGAGAAGTAAGGAGTTTTGGATTTATTGGTAAATTTTTAATACCCTCTTTAACCCTTTCAATTTGAATAAGATTATTAGCGATAAAATTTGTAATCTCGTATTTTGGCTCAAATTTTGCCATATTAGCTCCTTATTTTTGCCACTATTTTGCCACATTCTTGCCACAAAGTCAAGTGATATAAGTTAATAAAGAGTCTAAATAAAATATAATTAATCTTTTCCCTGAATTTGTTTAGGTTGCTTATGTGGAAGAAAATTACTGTCAGTTACAACTTTTTTACTGGTTTCTAATTCCAACTTTTTTGCGTAGCGATCATATTGGGTTGTTTTACCTGTGGAATCTATTTTGAACGAGCCTGTTTTTCTTCCGTATTTATCGTAAGATGTGGTTGTGTCGTTAGGGGTTT